>Ga0172367_10000595_pt1 | contig 55821 bp, 42 predicted proteins | sample Lak10m_FD_114542 | JGI IMG/M metagenome (GOLD analysis project Ga0172367, IMG submission 114542) | Freshwater microbial communities from Kabuno Bay, South-Kivu, Congo - kab_022012_10m | ecosystem: Environmental > Aquatic > Freshwater > Lake | place: Democratic Republic of the Congo: South-Kivu... | reverse complement strand
TGGTCTCGATACTGGATACGATCAATCGGCTTAACCGCATGGCCTGAACCGCCGTGTACGGAACCGTACGCACGGTGGTGTGGGAGGACGGCGGCCGTGAGGCCGCCTCCTACCCGATCCTGCAAGAAAAGATCGGCAGCATTCCTCCGTCGACCGGCCCCGCCGGGTGAAGGGCTGAGCCATGATTCCGATCTGTGCCGTGGTCTCCTAAACCAAGCGCTCATTCGTCGTCAATCCCGTTCGGGCTGTTCAAAGTCTGAGCAACATGCTACAAACGACCGCAACCCGAATGATCTAGCCGCTTGAAAACGAAGGGAAAACCATGACCAAGTCGGAGTTGATCGAGCGAATCGTCACCCAGCAGGGGCTGCTTTCATCCAAGGATGTCGAGCTGGCCATCAAGACCATGCTTGAGCAAATGGCTCAGGCCTTGGCCACCGGCGAGAGGATCGAGATCCGCGGCTTCGGCAGTTTCTCCCTGCACTACCGCGCCCCCCGCGTCGGCCGCAACCCCAAGACTGGCCAATCCGTCAGCCTCGACGGCAAATTCGTACCGCATTTCAAGCCAGGGAAAGAGTTGCGGGATCGGGTGAATGATGAGGATTGATCATTCGATGATCTTTGCCCTAGACGTCCGCTAGTCGAGAAGTTCCGCAACCTATTAGGTTATTTTCTTACCCGCTATTGGTGTGTGGTTAAGCTCGTGGCAGAATGCTGCCGTTTTGTGAGGCCCGTCACGTGGCTTCGGTTAACGGACTTAACCAATGTTCTATCAACGCATTTTCTGTTACGGCACATTGGCCGGGATGACCGATTCTTGCCATGGATTCTGTGCGGAGGCGGGAACCAGCTTTCCAATTGACCGCGGCTTATTCCAGCGTGCCGGCTCCTCCAGCTCGGCCAAATCCGGGCGAGATGCCCTGCGCATTGAGCTCCCGCTGCAAACCATAAGAGCAATGGTTGCGGCGCGCGTCCATACAGATCACTTCGGGCGAATTCCCGACTTGCTTGCGGGACGCTTCCAGCGGCTATGCATCGAGCCTTCTGCAACGCTGCTCCTGATTGTGTTGGAAGACGCGCTTAATTCTGGAGTCAGCTTCAGAACGAGAGGCGTCGAGCAATACAACGCTCTGGACCAGCGGATCATCGCAGTTTCTTATACCCATCGGTCCACTATGAGGGACACTGCTGAACTGGTTTGCGGTGTCCAGTTGCGGTGCGCAGGCCATATTCTTCGCTCCACCTATGGTGAACCCGACTTCGCCCACCCAACAATTGTGGGGGGAACGCGAATGCTATTTTCCGGCGACCTCGGCGCACCCCATGCAATGTTGCTGTCGGCAGGCAGACCTCTGTACGGTGCAGATAGTCTGGTTAGCGAAAGCACCTACGATGGTCGTCAATGCGCGAATCGCCTCACCCGGCGGCAGCGGCTGAAAAACGTAAGCGACCAAGCGCTCGAAGATAACGGCACGGTGTTCATTTCCGCGTTCAGCATCGGCCACGCCCACGAATCGCCTTATCAAGCGATCGTTCGTCGCCCGCGAACCACGCCAGCTGAGAGTGTTGGGAGGGGGCTCGGTAGCAGCACGAGGGCATTTTTGCTGGATATCAATTGGCGCGAACTCCTCATGTCCAGGCGCTTCACCGTACCTTACCGACAGCTGCAGCCTCCATGGAACAAGGAACTGCCCAGGAGTGTAAAACTCGGCCGCCGACCACTAGGGTTCGAGCGGCTGATCTTGGTGAATAGCTACAGCGACCATACGTGTATGGTTCAGCAAATGGCGCGTACCGCTCGTCCGGCCATCGTGATCGCCGGCAATGGCATGTGCTCAAGTGGACGGATCGTTAACTATCTGAAGGCTATGCTGGGCGACTCAAGGCACAACGTGTTGTTCGTGGGCCATCAGGCGGCGGGAACGCCTGGTCGGGCCATTCAGATCTTTGGCCCGCAGGGCGGTTACGTCGACCTCGAAGGCGAGCGACTGAACATCAGGGCTGGCGTTTCCAGTATTGGTGGCTATTCGGCACATGCCGATCAGGATGGCTTAGTCAGGTTTGTAACCGGGATGCGGAGAAAGCCATCCCATATTCGCATCGTTCACGGTGAACAAAAGGCGAAACACGCATTAGCCGAAAGGCTTGATGCTTTCTATCAAGGCAAGCAACAAGCATTGCAGCTCACAATCCCGCAGCAAGGCGTTGCGCCGACTCAAACTATGGATACGGTATGACAGTCAAAACCCTCTGTGTGTTCGGCACACGTCCCGAAGCAATCAAAATGGCGCCCTTGGCTCTTTCATTGAGCGCAGACGCGCGTTTCGATGCCAAGGTTTGCGTAACTGGCCAACATCGCCAGATGCTCGACCAGGTGCTTGAATTATTCGAGCTCGAACCTGACTTCGACCTGAATATCATGAAGCCCGGCCAAGACCTTACCGACGTCACTAGCGCCATCCTGCAAGGTATGAAGCGAATCTTCGCAGAATTCAAACCCGACGTTGTGCTGGTTCATGGCGATACCGCCACTACTTTCGCTACCACGGTAGCGGCTTATTACCATCAAATACCTGTTGCCCACGTCGAGGCAGGGTTGCGCACCGGCAATATTTATTCGCCATGGCCGGAAGAGGGGAATCGCAAGTTGACGGGAGCATTGGCTGCCATCCACTTCGCCCCAACCGAAACCTCTCGTCAGAATCTGCTGCGTGAAGGCATCACAAGCGGCATCGAAGTTACCGGCAATACGGTCATCGATGCGCTCCTGCAGGTCGTTGCAAAACTCGACAAAGACACCGAGTTGCAGCAGCGTTTTCAGGAGCAGTTCGCCTTCTTGCGTGCAGATAGCCGCCTAGTGCTAGTCACCGGACACCGCCGTGAGAGCTTTGGTGGCGGCTTCGAGCGTATCTGCCAAGCATTGGCAGATACGGCAAAGGCCTTTCCTGATGTTGAGATCGTCTATCCCGTTCACCTGAATCCGAATGTAAGAGAGCCTGTAAACCGCCTTCTTGCTGGCATCGACAATATTCACTTAATCGAACCGTTGGACTACCTGCCGTTTGTTTATCTAATGAACCGCTCTTACCTGATTCTCACCGACTCAGGTGGCATACAAGAAGAAGCCCCCTCGCTGGGCAAGCCTGTCCTCGTGATGCGTGACACTACCGAGCGCCCAGAAGCAGTAGAGGCCGGCACCGTGAAACTGGTCGGCACTCAGGTAGAAGCGCTGACGAGCAATCTCAGAAAGCTTCTGACTGACGACGAGGCTTACCGTGAAATGAGCTTCGCGCACAACCCTTACGGCGACGGCCTCGCATGCGCGCGCATTCTCGAAACACTTTCACAGCTTAAGAAGAACTGAAAATGAATTTTGAAACCATCTCCGTAATTGGCCTCGGCTACATTGGGCTCCCCACCGCAGCGGTTTTTGCTGCTCGCAAGAAAAGAGTCATCGGTGTCGATGTAAACGAACATGCGGTCACGACCATCAACCGCGGCGAGATCCACATCGTCGAGCCGGATCTCGACATGGTCGTGCATGCGGCTGTCACTGAGGGCTATCTTCGCGCTACTACCAAGCCGGAGCCTGCTGACGCCTTTCTGATTGCCGTGCCCACGCCGTTCAAGGGCGATCATGAGCCGGACCTTTCCTATATTGAAGCTGCCAGTAAAGCCATCGCTCCTGTCCTGAAGAAAGGCGATCTGGTCATTCTGGAGTCCACCTCGCCCGTAGGCGCGACCGAGCAAATGGCTGCTTGGCTGGCCGAGGCACGACCGGACTTGAGCTTTCCACAAACTGCGGGCGAGAGCTCTGACGTCCGCGTTGCTCACTGCCCGGAGCGTGTATTGCCTGGCCACGTACTGCGAGAGCTGGTCGAAAATGATCGCATCATCGGCGGCATGACCCCCAAATGCTCCGCAGCTGCCGCCGCCCTCTACAAGACCTTCGTGGAGGGGGATTGCATTATCACGAATGCCCGCACAGCGGAGATGTGCAAGCTAACCGAAAACAGTTTCCGTGATGTGAACATCGCATTTGCCAACGAGCTTTCCATTATTTGCGAGAAGCTCGAGATTAATGTCTGGGAGCTGATACGTCTGGCGAATCGCCATCCGCGGGTGAATATCCTCCAGCCCGGCCCAGGCGTGGGTGGCCACTGTATCGCAGTTGACCCGTGGTTCATCGTTGCCCAGTCTCCGCAAGAGGCGCGGTTGATCCGCACAGCCAGGATCGTGAACGACAGCAAGCCGGACCTAGTCGTTGAACAAATATCGCTGCATGCCAAGGCCCGCGCGAACAGCACCGTTTATTGTCTGGGAGCCGCTTTCAAACCTGATATCGACGATCTACGCGAGAGCCCGTCCGTTGCAATTATTCGTCGGCTGTTGGACGCAGGCCTTACGGTCAAACTCGTCGAACCCAATATCCATGTTCTGCCGTTGGCCCTCGACGATGAGCGCTGCTCTCTGGTTGGCTTTGACGAGTGTGTAGCCGATCAGGGTAATTCGCTCGTCGCAATTCTTGTTGCACATAAGCAGTTCAAAGAGTGCGAGCAGCTCAAGGGCAAAGCTTGCCTGGACTTTTGCGGTGTATTGAATCAAGGGCTGTAATCATGACGACCACTTTGCAAGAAAATCCGTCTAACGACGAGCAGCAACAGGGCAAAGTGGTTGCTTTGTCTATTGGAACCAAGCAGTACAGTCTCTATTTGCCTAACGCCGATATTGATTACATACAGAAAAAGATAAGCACCGAACTCCAGCCTTACGAACTGGAAATGCTCCAGGACATACAGGCAAACGTATCCGCAGGGGACTTAGTGCTGGATGTCGGCGCGAACATCGGTAATCACACTCTTTATCTCGCCGCGATAGCAGAATGCAAAGTAGTCAGCTTTGAGCCCAATGCCCTGCTGATCGAGGCAATGCGTCGCAGCGTGGAAATTAATCAATTAAGTGAGCGCGTGACGCTGATGCCCTATGGAGTAGGGCATACGGCAGGTAAAGGACACTTCGCCGCGCTAATGGAAGAGAACCTCGGCGGGCAGAGCATCGAAATAGGCGAGGGCGATATTCGTATCGTTGCGCTCGATGAGCTTGAATTCCCTGAGCACGTGAGGTTGATCAAGGTCGATGTGGAGGGCATGGAGTTGCCGGTGCTGCAAGGCGCCGCGGGATTGATTGAGAAAGACCGGCCGCTTATCTATGTCGAGTGCATAAATGCGGACCACTACAAAACCATTTCCGCCTGGATGGAAAGCCACGGTTACGTGTACTGGGATACGTTCAACGCCACTCCGACACATCTTTTCCGTCCCGCAGAGATCGTTTCGCTCGACATGCGCCTTGCCCGACTTCAACACCATGAAGTCCTGTCGAACTACCAGAACGCACAACTGCTGAAAACAACGCGTGACAACCTAGCCAGCGCTAATCAGAAGTATCGTGAAGCGTGCCAGCGAATCGATGTATTGAAGGAGCAGATTAAAAATAGCGACACGCTCCAACTGGAACTGAAGGCGAAACTGAGCGAGCGCCAGCAGGAGCTTGAAGCGGCCCGGCAGGAAGTTGAACAGATGCGCCAGCGCCTGCACCAGGCAGAGCAGGAATACACCGCAAGACTCGATGAGCTGGCTTCGGCAGTGACAAGCATCGCTACGGACAAGGTTCAAGGGCAGGCGCGTGAACAAGAACTCGGAGCGCAACTGGCCGAGGCCAGAAGGGCGCTGGAGTCCGAGCGCGCTCGTAGCAGCTTGCTGGAAAAAAATCTTGCCGAACGTGAGCAACTGGCTACGCAGCAGGTCGCTGAGCTGGCCGTGCATCGCGAGCACAGTGCCGAGCTGCGTATCGCCTATGACGCACTCAGCGAAGAGCTGGAACGTTTCAAGGCTCAATATGAAGAAGAGCTGCGCAATGGGCAGTCCATCCGGGAGCTCTTGGAGGTTACCCGTGAGCAGGGACTGGAGAGCCGGCGCCAATTGGAAAATGTACAGGACGCCTGGAACAGCGAACGCAAGGTATTCATCGAGCAGGTTTCGCTGCTCAATCAACGGGTGGATGCCAAGGCTGGGTTATTGCAACAGCGTGAGCATGGCGTGGCGTTGATAGAAGCCGAACTCGAGCAGGAAAGAGAGCAACACGAGAAGCTGATTCAAGAGCACAGGAGCACGACGGTCCATATCGAAACGATTGAGCAGCAGCTTCTGAACGAACAGAAGGCCAAAAAAGCGCTGGAAAGCGTATTGGCCAGCACTGAAACACATGCGGCACAGCTACAAGCCAGGCTCGACGAACTTCAGGCAAACAACAAACAAGAAGAATTGAACGCAAAGATCGCCTTGCTGGAACGGGAGCTGGACCGCGTCATGGGGGAGGGGAATAAATTGCGGGAAGAGTTAATAGCGGGGCACAAACAAAGCGAAGAGCAATGCCGTAAAGGCTACGAGGCGGAACTGGCGGAGTTGCGTCGAGCGCTGGAGCAGCAACAGGCTCAGATCAAGTCCCTGACGCAGGAACTCAGCAAAGAAAGTGACAAGCGCCGAGTCGCCGAGCAGCGACTGATCCAAACCCGAGCCAGCATGACTTATCAGCTCGGTTATCAGCTCAAGAGCGCTACATCACTCAGTGGCTTGGTGCGGCTTCCAGGCTCTCTGGCGCGTCTGTATCTGAAGGCAAACAAGCAGCGCCAGATTCGCAGCTCTCAGCCGGCCTTGCTCACTGCGCCGAAGACATTCGAGCATGCGCCAGTGGACAGGCCAGCAGAGCCCGAAGTGCTGGCTGATGCCAAGCAGTCTGCCCGGCTGCTGCCACAGCGCATGGCGCAAGGCCAGCTCAAGATCGCCTGTATCATGGATGATTTCACCTTCGGCTCCTATCAGCCCGAAGCGCAGCTACAACAGCTCACGCCGACAGCTTGGCAGGCAGAACTCGAAGATTTCCAGCCAGAGCTGCTGTTCATCGAATCGGCATGGCGTGGCAAGGACGAGCTCTGGGCTAGCAAAGTGGGGCATAACGCCAGCGAGCTGCAGCAGATCGTGCGCTGGTGCAAGTCGCGCGGCACCCCCACGATGTTCTGGAACAAGGAAGACCCGGTTCATTTCGAAACCTTCCTGACCACGGCCAAGCAGTTCGACTTCGTGTTCACCACCGACATGGACTGCATCCATCGCTACAAGGCGGCACTGGGGCACGACCACGTCTATTTCCTGCCGTTCGCCTGCCAGCCGAGCGTGCACAACCCCATCGAACTCTACGAGCGCAAGGATGCCTTCTGCTTTGCCGGCGCTTACTACGCGCGTTACCCTGAACGCACCCGGGATCTGGGTAACTTCGTCGCCAAGCTGCCGGAGTTCCGTCCGGTAGAAATATACGACCGCAACTACGGCAAGAACGACCCCAACTACCAGTTCCCGGCTGAATATCAGCCATTCATCGTTGGCACGCTGCCCTTCGCGGAAATCGACCGGGCCTACAAGGGCTACCGCTATGCGATCAACCTGAACTCCATCAAGCAATCCCAGACCATGTTTGCCCGCCGTGTTTATGAACTGCTGGGCTGCAACACCGTGACTGTCAGTAATTACTCGCGTGGCGTTCGCTTGATGTTTGGTGATCTGGTCATTACCACCGACAGTGGAGAAGAAATGGTGCGTCGGCTGGAAGCGTTGGCCGGCGATGAAGAAAGCAGCGGCAAGCTGCGCCTGGCAGCTCTTCGCAAGGTCATGCTGGAGCACACCTACGAACAACGCTTGAACTATATCGTAGCCAAGGTGAGCGGCACGCCGGTAGCCAACCCGCTGCCTGATGTGGCGGTGCTCGGCTATGCGCGTACCGAAGAGAATGCGCAAACGTTCATCGCCAATTTCCAGCGGCAGACCCACACGGGTAGCGCCCTCTACCTACTCTTGGGGCGCAAGGTTCCACAGCCTGCCATCGAAGACCCACGCATCCATTTCCTTCGCCGCAAGGATGTCGAAGGCAAGCGTATAGGCGACGTAATCGGCGCTGCGCAGCTCCTGGCCGGCATGGTTGCCGAGGACTACTACGGCCCTAACTACCTGCTGGATATGGCCATTGCTACGCGCTATAGCAGCGCAAATGCCTTTGGCAAGGTAACCCGCTACAACTACGTAGAAGCGGGTATCGAATTGCTGGAGCCGGGCCGTGCGTACCACAACGCTGGCTCACTGCAGTTGCGCAGCGCCGTGGTGCGTGCGCAGGTTTTCGCCGCGTTCGATTGCTTCGAGTGGTGCCGAGCGTTGGCCAGCAGTCGTTATGGCGAAGGCGCGTTGCTGGCGGTCGATCCCTACAACTATTGCCAGGGCGGGGCTGCGGCCGAAACGGATGCAGTTCGTCAGCGCGTCGACGATCTCCCGCTTGACACTGGCTTCACCATCGAAGAGCTGCAGACACGTGCGGAACGTATCGCACCAGCCGAGCAAGGCGCGATCGATGTTCCGGAAATAAGCCTCCAGCAACTGCAGGAAATCTTCGGGCCGTGCAAAAGCAGCAACGTCTCCTTCCAGATGGAGGAGCACAGCTGGCTGGTGACTTCCACTTTAGAGGACTGCAAGCATGAATATATCTACGCAACGAAGGACCTGACCCCGGAAGAACTGGGCGGTAAGGAGCAACTGAAGCTCTTCTTGGAGGTTACGCCAGGGCTGAATCTGCAATTGGTTATGCTATTCCTAGATGCGCAGAAGCAGCGAATAGATCATGTCATGTTGCCTGCCAACAGAAATCATACGTTCGATATGCCGCCGGAAACCGCATGGGTGCGCATGGGATGGCGGGTTTATTCGCCAGGCGTCGCGGAAATTAAAACGTTGATTCGAGGCCATCAAGATGTACTTCCAGCGGACCTTGTAAGCAAAAATCAATATCTGATTTTGACCAACAATTATCCTTCTTATCAGAGTTTGTATAGGAACGGTTTCGTTCACAGTCGCGTCAAGGGCTACTCCGAGCGAGGCGTGAATGTCGATGTTCTCTGCTTCCGCGAAAAAGAGAAGCTCGATTTCCGAGAGTTTGAGGGGCAGGACGTACTGACGGGTGATGCATCCGTGTTGGACAAGATGCTGGCCTCGGGTCGTTATAAAACAGTACTGGTTCACTTCATGGGCCCGGCTATGTGGGAAGTTCTAGCGCGCCATATAGAACGGGTTCGTATTGTTTGCTGGCTGCACGGTGCTGAGATTCACCCGTGGCATCGTCGGGCCTTCAACTACACCAATGATGCTCAATTGCAGATGGCTAAGCTGGAGAGCGAAAAGCGAATGGCCTTTTGGGATACTGTGCTCAAACCAATGCACGCTAATCTCCATCTTGTCATCGTGTCGCAGACGTTCGCACAAGAGATAATGGAGGACGTAGGGGTTGTGTTTGATCAGAGCCAATACACAGTGATCCATAACCCAATTGACACTGATACGTTCAACTATGTCGAGAAACCTGTCGAGCAAAGGAAAAAGATTCTCTCTATTCGCCCTTTCGCTTCCCGGCAATATGCCAATGATATTTCCGTAAAAGCTATACTAGAACTTTCTAAAGAAGATTTTTTTGAGGATTTGGAGTTTCGGATAATTGGTGATGGTGTTCTGTTCGATGAGACATTGGAGCCGTTACGCCAATTTAAGAATATCATAATAGAGCAGCGGTTCTTGACGCACTCTCAGATAGCTGAGCTGCACAAAGAGTATGGCGTGTTTCTTTGCCCTACCCGTTGGGACTCTCAAGGGGTTTCCCGTGATGAGGCGATGTCGTCAGGATTAGTACCAATCACCACTCTGGTCGCGGCTATTCCTGAGTTTATTGACGCTGCTTGCGCATTTTCGGTCTGCCCTGAGGATGCATCGGCGTTAGCTAAATGCATAGCACAACTATATATCGATCCATCTAACTACATTACTATGTCTCAAGAGGCTGCAAGACGCGTCCGGAAGCAGTCCGCAGCTGAGAAAATTGTTTCCCTTGAGATTAGTTTAATAGCGGAAAGTTACCAGCATGAATGATTTTTTTAAAGTAAAAGCTGTTCTTCATAATAACAGGGTTATTTGCGAGGTCGACGTAGATATCAGGGAGGGTGATAAATTTTATTACTATTTGCTCAGGGATGGGCAGGTTTTGGATCGAGTTGGTTGGGTAGACGCGCAGAGTTATAGATGGGATGTAACAGAAGGTGGCACTTATACTGTTCAAGCTCATATAAAAAGAGGTGGTGCTAATCGAATATCGTATTCGAACCCGGTTAACTATATTGATCCGGTCAGTCTCTCCGCGTTCGAGGATTTCAAAAGTGGCGAGGTGAGCGATGTTAAGCTGGATGTTCTTCCTTTTTATAAGTCAGTCGCTCCATATAGTGACTACGTTTTGATGGTTAGTGATCGCGATATTTGTTTGAATGACGTTTTTCTTGGGAAGGGTTTTTGTTTAAGGACGCTTGATAAAATAGGTGGCCTTAACTGCCAGTTGATTGCTGCTACCGAGGCTTCAGTAAATGATTCGGCTACAGTTCTTTTTTCCGGAATAGCAAAGCATGATTCATCGCTAGTCATTGGGCCGAAACAACTCAGTTCAACTGAAGCTATTCGGTACATGGGCGACGTAGGAAACTTCACTATGTTGGTACGTGAAGAAAACAGGCTGCTGTTGTTTGCTGATTATTTTGGTGTTAGTAAGATTTATTATTATCATAAAAATGGGTTATTTCTAGCTTCAAGTCGATATCATGCGCTGCTACTGGCGCTAAAAGATTTGCGTGTGCCGCTAACCTTTAATCATAAAAAAGTAAAGTCGAATTTTGTCTTTGTAAATGTTCAGCCATTTCATCAAAATTTTTCCGAGTGCATGGAGGTTGATGAAGTCTCCTGTCTGCCTATTTGCAAGATTATTGAGGTGACTAATCAGGGTGTTCGATTAATTGATTCGCCAATTGCTGCGGATCTTAACGGGGATAGTGCTTACTCTGAAGAATTATATAAAACTATGCTGTATGAAGCTAAGGAGGAAATACTCGAAAATGTGGAAATGGTTCTGTCGAGGCCTGAATTCGATACTGTGCTGATTGATTTGTCCGGGGGCATGGATTCTCGCATGGTTTATGCGGCGGTTACCAATTTTCCTGAATATAAGCACAAGGTAAAGATAGCTAGCAATAGAATTCCGGGCAATCCTGCAGAACTAACAATTGCTACAACTTTGGCTAATATGTGGGGCTATGCTTATAACGACCTTCAAGAGTTCGTTGAGAAGGTACCGCTGGCGCAAATGGCAAACCGACTTCATAGTAACTATCTAGGTTGTTATTATTCTTACAACTTGGTGGATAGCAAGAGGCAATATTTGCGCGCTATTCGCTTGTCAGGAATGTATGGAGAAATAATTGCTAGACCTTATTATACCAGATCCTATCTTGGAACAGAGTATGATGTAGCTGAAGTGGATGAATTTGTGAATGGCTATTTTTTAAAAATGGCGCGATATTCTATATTGGGCGGTGTGGAAAACTCCATTGAAGAACTAAAGGATCTATTTACTAGCACCTTAAAGCATTTGCCCGGAAAAGGGGCTCTGGAAAAATTCGAAAATCATTATCTTTTCTATCGGTGTGGTCTGCATTGTAGCGACGTTTTCAGGACAGATCTTTCAGTTCTTGAGTGGGGGCCGCTGCAGTCTAAAACCATGTTTAAGCTGAAGAATCTTTGCTATCAAAAGTTTAAAAGCATTAAGTTGCAGTTGGATATGATCACGTTGTTAAACCCTGTCCTCGGAGCTGTGCCCTTTGAACGTCAGTTAGATAATGACGATAAGTTAAAAATTGGTGCTGATCTTTTTTTTGAGAATGATATTTTTAGAGAGCTCCAAGTGCCTGTGGTAGAAAACTTAAGCGCTTGGGAGGCGGCTGATAAAAGAAGGCGTGCCAAATTGGAGTTTAGAGAGTCTGACGATAGTAGTAATAAAGCCCAAGGGTGTGATGTCGCTGGCTTAGATTTGACTCGTACTAGAGAAGTGGCGCTGAGTGTTTTGCGTTATTTGCTGAATAATGATAATTGCCCTATCTCGAATAATGTTGCACTTGCGATATATGGTTGGATTGTTTCGAATGGCGAAGAGCCAAGTAGGCGCCAGGAGTTGCAGTATCTTTCTAACAAACTGCTCTCCTTGGCTTTTCAATTGAAAATTATTAGCAATAGTCTATGAGTGGTAATGCTTTAGCGCTTGGGTTGGCGCGTCGGGAAAGAGCTATTGCAAAGCTGGGATGTTTAGTTTCGGTTTGCTCTGATCTAAATCATTTCAATGACTCCGTATCTTTAAATACCGGATGTTACGCAATATTGGGTAATTTGGTGCCTGTTGACTTCTTTTATGAGGCGGGTAAGGGGGACCTGCTGTGGGTTTTCTTTAATGCTGCCCAAAAGCATGATGAAATTTCATTGTTTTCGTGGCGGCGCATTGCCCAAGAATTAACTGGGCATAAGTTGTTTTTATCGGACTCTACTCTTTATTTTTCCGATAAGCTAAGTGTTGGCTGGTATCTGGGAGGGCAAGGCTTTCCATTTCAGGATTTTATTTGCGAGTTATTAAAAGTTTTAGCATCAAAAAGCGGGTGTGGCAAATTTGTATTTGTTGGGAGTTCTGCCGGCGGCTTCCCTGCGCTCTTGTTCGCAAATTTAATTTCGGAATCTGTTGCAATAGTAAATGCCCCTGTTACGACAGTGCTGCATCATCACTCCAAAAAAAAGCTGGAAACGTATGCTCGCGACTGTTGGTCTAGCACTGAGCTATATGAAGTTGCCGCCGCCAATACCACAATTTTTGATTTGGCTAAAGCGTACCGTGCTAATGCGTATCGCGGAAAGTTTTTAGTTCTTCAAAACTTGTCGGATGATTTATATTTGGATCATCATGTCTTGCCCTTTTTTGACTCGCTTGGCTTGGCTCGCGAGCGGCGAGTGCATTCTTGCGATTATAATTTTATACTTGGCCATTGGGGTGATGGGCATTGCGTTCCTCCTAGAAAGCTACTTGTGGATTTGCTCGGCGCAGTAGAAGGTTCGGGCATTAGTAATGCAAGTTCGGTTTTTGCAAGTGTGGTATTACCTCCTGAAATCTCAAGTTATTCGGTTGTCCTCTGTGATGGAGAATATCGTTTCAAGATTAACGCTAAAGATCTCAGTGAATATGCATTCTATGTTTTCTCTGGTGGCGAAATAATCAAGAAATACGGGTATACTGCCTCTGGCGACTTTAATGTATCGGCCCGTCTGGTTTCTCAGGATAAAAGCAATAATTTCGTTCGGGTGTACATAAGGTGTGTCGCAAATAAAATGGTTGGTGTGAGGGATATAAGTTTCTTGGAAAACAAGTCTGTTATCTTTGATTTTGATTGACTTGGTTATTGTTACCTTATTTTTCTGGTCATTTGTGCCGTGGCTTTGGGGGGAGTATGAGAAAATGTTTGATTGTCTGTGCTGCTATTTTTATGGTTGGTTGCGATTCCGGTATTGAGGAATCCCCTAGGGTGCAATCAGCCCAGACGGTGAAATACTTTCATAAAAATACTATATATTTCCCTGGCGGAGATGGGATTGAGTTCTCTGGAATACTAAGAAATTATACTTTGATTTCGAGTGACAATGGGAGTTTTGATCGGTATGTATTTGAATTCTCTGAAGACATGATGGCGGTCGAAGGTGCTGTTTTCGCAACGCTCGCCAAAGGCGGTTATCAGCGCAAGGTGCGACGCGAAGACGATAAGCTCTTTGTGGTGAACTATATCAAAAAAGGGTTTGCGCCCGTGTCCATGACGTATGAGCGGATTCCCGCTAAAGCGGACGTGCAGGCTTTTACGCGGCTCAAGGTAACTTGGAAAAACGCCTGATAATTCTACGTGCCGGCCCCTTATATGAGGGGCCGTTTTTTGAGTGCTGGTAAATGAAAGTTCTGACTGCGCTGCGCTGGTTTGTTTCCGTTGGGTTCAAGGTGTTTCGTGTCGTGCCTTGGGCTACCAATCTGGGCGTTATGTGCACGCTGGTGTCGCAGATCGCCTCTCTTCTGGCGGCGCTGTTGCCGCTGAAAGTGATCATTTTGCTCGGTTCCGAGCGCATCCCTTCCTATTTCCCACCTCTACTGCAGGATCATGGCAAGACGGCTCTCATTGTCGGACTTGGTGGAGCGGCGCTCGCCTTCTTCGCTATTCACCTATTGGCCGAATGGTTGATCGCTCGACTAGCCGCCTTCGGTGCGCGCTCACTCATCGTGCATAGCCGCAAGCTGACCTTGTTCGAGAACCAGGAACAGTTGCTTTCCAAGGCGTATCAGCGTTTCGCCGCGGCGATAGCAGGTGGGGTATTTATCGCGCTCGCAGCTTTGGCACTGGCGTGGGTGTATCCGCTACAGGCCATGGTGGTCGGTAGCTATATCGCAACCGTATGGCTGGCGCTGCTGGTCATTCAGCGACTAAGTAACGTTTGGCAAGAGCGGCCGGCCGGCGAGCTTATCCGTTTGGTTGGCGTGCTTGCCAATCTCGGGTTTTTTGTAACCTTCGCCGCCATTGTTTTCGATGTGTTAATGGGCACTCAGGTTTCGGTTTTCTGGGCCATCGTCACGCTGTTGTTGGTGCGGCAATTTTTTCGCCGCCTGGCTTCGCTGGTGGCAGATATGAGCAACCTGTACTCGCAGCGGCTGCAGTTGAATGCTCTGCTGTTTCACGGCCATTTGTATGCAGGCAAGGTGATAACAGAGGATGTGAGAGGGCTATGGACTCTTGCCGATACAGACACCTACGCCAGCTGGCTGGTGCCTCTCGTCGAGCGCGTTGCCGGGCCTGTAGCGGGAGCGCCGGAGGTGCGCTGGGTGCAATCCGGTACACCTGATGTACTGATGGGCATTGTGCGTACGGAGGCGGAACCGCAACAGGCTTATCTAGTGAAGTTGTTCGGCAAGAATCGTAGTGCGCTGGCACGTCACGAGGCGAGTCTGTTTGGAGCCATGAACAATGCCGCGTCGCCATTGCCCCGTCTATGCCTGGTGGAACAGATCGAGAGCTTCAACTGCCACCTGTTCGATTGGCCAATGCTCGATAGGGTTAAACCGCAGGCGGTCAAGCGTGCGGCGTTGACGGTGACGGCTGGGTTGTTCAGCGCCCGGCCATCGCCTTCGCTCGTAGCTCTATTCACTCGCTCGCATCCAATGTTGTGGCAGCGGCTCGATAGTAAGCTGCTGGAACGGCTACGTTTGTTTGCGCATGATGTCGAGGTTCCGTTGCTTGAGTATTTCGCCAGATCGCTTGCCTCCATAAAAGCCACGCTGGAAGCGATGCCATTGGTCATCGTTACCCCTGACCTCTCACCAGATGTGCTCTGGCTTGATCGCCAGGGTTCGGTTTGGGCTTCGCAATGGGGGCGCTGGACGCTTGAGCCCGTGGGGGCCAGCTGGCCGGTCAATGAAAAGGTCCTGCCGCTGCCGGCGGCATTTGAGCAGGCACAGAGTCTGCGTAGCGATCTGAAAGCCATAACCATCAAGCATGTGGAGTTGGCGGCGCTCATGTTTGCTTTCGACAAGGCTTATCAGCGCCAGGCATATCGGACGGCTTTTGAGCTTGTCGAGCCGATAATTCGTGCCTATGACGGCATGGATAGCTGACCCTTTGCAAAAGGGAAATGAGGTTATTGTGCGTAGGTCCATATTGGCTGTTTGTGGTCTGGTTGTTGTCGTAGCGGCAGCACTGGGCGGAATTCACTTGGTTGAGACCGAAGCTGCCCCAACCCCATGTGAGTGGGTCGATCATGGGCGTTCCGCTCAGCCCTGCGACGTTGTCGAAATATGGGATGGGTTGAAACAGCAAGCCGAAAGTGCTCCGGCCATTACCGCACGGAGCGCCAATATCGCGGTCACGCGGAATGCGGTGGAGCAGGCCCGCCAGCTTTGGACAACAGGCTTTGTGCCGCTGGGGCGTAACGTCGCCCCTTGGCCGTTTCAACTCCCAGTGGATTGGAATGCCGATCCGTTCAAGGATCGTAATTGGCGCTATCAGCTGCATGCCTGGCGGATGCTCGACCCTCTTCTTGGTGCCTGGGAGCGGACTGGGGAGGTCACGTATCTGGAAGACTCGTTGCGCATCGTTTTCGATTGGTACGAATACCATGCAGTTCGCGGGCAGAAAAGCGACTATGAGTGGTACGACATGGCGGTCGGCCTTCGGGCGATGAAACTGGCTTACCTTGTTCAGCGTGCATTCGAAGGTGATGTGCAGCTCGATGATGCGGGGAAGGAGAAGCTTATTCACTTGGCGTGGTTACATGCGCAGAGCCTGATGGATAAGCGTTTGCTTTCCAAGGGCAATCATGGGCTGTTCCAGCTGCACGGGCTGCTGGCGTTATGCAATGTCGTGCCGTCTATCGAGACCTGTGCTGGTGCACGGGATTTCGTAGGGGTAGAAATGCAGGACTTGCTGCTGCGGCAATTCAGTCCCGAAGGGGTGCATCTTGAAAACGCGCCGGAGTATCACTTCTTCGTTTACAACACCGTCAAGCGCTTTATGGATACCGGCTGGTACGAGCAGTTCGGCTTCATCCGCGAACTCATGGAGCGAGTTGAGCAGAACAGGGTATGGATGGTGCACCCTGATAAAACGATCGTGACGGTGGGCGATTCGGAGCCAAAGCCAGTGAATATCGACTGGCCTGAATCGTCCGACAGTTGTCGGGACGTGAAAGCCTCCTGCTATTTACTCCGGAATTTCAGGGAGTCCGGGTATGCAATTGTTCGCAGCGATTGGGCAGTGCCGGCGCAGAAGGCCTCCATGCTGTTTTTTATGGGGATGTTTTTCCAGACGGGCCACAAGTTGCCCGATGACCTCAGCTTTGAGTGGTTCGACCAAGGCGAGCGGATTTTAACCAACGCTGGCAAGTACTCCTATAGCAAGGGGCCGTTTCGCGACTACGTCACTTCTACTGCTGCCCATAATACGGTCGAGATCGATGGCAGGACGCCCAAGCTGTCAAAGGCTTCGCGTTACGGCTCGGCCATCAAGGAGGCCAAGGCGATGGACGGGACGTTTCTAATCCGGGGAAGAGTGCCGCGAGAACAGGCTATAGATCACGAGCGCTTGGTGTTGTTCAGGCCTGGACGCTGGCTTGCAGTTGTGGACGTGTTACAGGGGGATGTATCGCATCGGTACACGCAATGGTTTCATTTCGCACAGCAATGGCGGCTCGAACAGGCAGAAAGTGACGTCCGGCTGGTTAGCTCGTCTGGGCGCACGGTTCTGGTTCGTCACCTTTCAGGCGCGCGACTTGTTGCTTTGCGAGGCCAGAAGCAGCCGAAACCTCAGGGCTGGGTGACTGAAAGCTACGGAAATATGGTTGATCGTCAGGCGCTCGGCTACACCGCTAGCGGACGCTCGGTTCGCCTTGTCACGGTCTTCGGCCTTGACGCATCGGCGCTCGATGACGCAAGCGCGGCCGTTACCCGATATGCGCCGGATCATAATCTTCCCATGAGTAAGCATTAGAGCTGACCTCAAGTACGAACGCTCGTTTTGGCAACTGTTCACTCGATCTCCATTATCATGCGAACCTTTTCGCCGTTTCACAGTCTCTGATTGGTTGATTTTCGAAGGCCGTCATCGGCTATTCATTGGGAGGTAATGTGGCTCAAGTGGCCATGGTCGTCTGGAACGAGTTCCGCAATGATGCGCGAGTTCTGAAGGAAGCAGAAACCTTATGTTCGGCGGGCCATCAAGTCACCGTTCATGCTTTGCATACGCCTGGAGTCACGCTGGAGCGTGAAGTCCTTCCGAGCGGGGTGCGTGTCGTACGGGTTGCACGCAGTCCGCTATGGAGATGGCGCAAAGCGAAAGGCGGCGAGGGCTCGAGGGGGGCTCAGGCATTGAAGAATGCCTCGCCCACGGCAAGCGGCCCTATCGGGCGTTTGAGCCCAATCAAGCAGGTGCTTCGAATCGTCGCGAGGCTGTGGACTCATGCTGGCTTGTTCTGGCACCTGGCGCGCTGCCGCGCCCAGGTAGTGCATGCGCATGATGTAAACACGCTTCCGACCGCTTGGCTGGCTGCGGTGTTTTCCGGCGCAAGCCTGGTGTATGACGCCCATGAAATCAGCACCAGCCGAGAAGGCTACTCCAGCTTCCGTAAGCTGGTTGCGTTGGTGGAGAAGGCGCTCATGCCCCGCGCGAATGGCACTATTACTACGACCGTTGCGCGTGCCAAGTTTTTCGCTCGGGCTTACGGCATCGCGCGTCCAGTAGTGCTGCAAAATCGCCCTCGGCGCCAGCAGGTTTTGGCTTCTAACCGTATTCGCGACGAGCTGGGGCTTGTTCGACCGTGGCCAATCATTCTTTACCAGGGCGGGGTACAGCAGGGCAGAGGTTTGGAGCGGTTGGCTCGGGTCGCTGCAGATGTACCTGACGCCTACGTTGTGTTTATCGGGGGCGGCCGGCTTGAGGCCAGTCTGCGCAGCATCGTCGCGGAGTTGCACCTCGAAGAGCGCGTGCGCTTCATTCCTACCGTCGCGCTGGCTGAGTTGCCGAGCTACACCGCTTCGGCGGACATTGGCGTGCAGCCGATCGAAAACACTTGCCTGAATCACTACACCACGGATTCGAACAAGCTTTTTGAGTATGTGCAGGCTAGATTGCCTGTCGTCGCTTCGGATCTGCCCGAGATCCGTCGAGTGGTCAGGGAGTACGATCTCGGCGTGCTCGTTCCTCCCGGCGACAGCGCCGAGTTGGCCGCGGCGTTACGCGAGCTGGTGGCTGATAAGAACAAACGCCAGTATTACGCCGCCCAGTCACGGAAGGCTTCGGTAGCCTTGAGCTGGGAAAGCCAGGAGCATGAGCTGGTCGCATTGTACGAGAGTGTTTTGTCTGATCCCGTTCCGGTTTGACAAGCACTTGTAATGCCTAAACGAATACTGTTGCTTACTTTTTTCTACCCCCCGGATTTGTCGGCGGGCTCTTTTCGAGCGCGCGCGCTGGTCAAGGCACTGCGCACGCATGCTGGCGCTGCGGTGCAGATCGACGTGCTGACCACACAGCCAAACCGATATTGCGAACATGCTAGCGAAACGCATTTTTTTGAAAGCGGCGACGGCGTACGGATTCGGCGCGTTCGGTTACCCGCGCATCGCAGCGGTTTTCGGGACCAGGCTGTGGCGTTCTTTGCGTTTGCCTGTCAGGCGATGCGTTATGCGCGTGGCGGGCGATATGACCTGGTTGTTGCCACCTCCTCGCGGCTGATGACCGCTGTGTTGGGCACATGGATCGCCTATCGGGAGGGCGCGCGGTTGTATTTAGATATACGCGATATCTTTGCCGAAAATCTCAGAGAGCTTTTCTCTCCCCCTGTTTCCACGATCTTGACGAAGGTATTTGGCGCTTTGGAACGCTGGGCTGTTCGGCGTGCGGATAAAGTAAATTTGGTCACAGCGGGTTTTCTTGGATATTTCCAAGCCAGGTACCCGGGACGACAGTTTTCGCAGTTTACAAACGGGGTAGACGATGACTTCGTTGAATTCCCTTTGTCTGGCAGCCGCGATCATAGTGAGGGGGGGCCGCTGCAGATTCTCTATGCTGGTAACGTGGGCGATGGGCAAGGTCTGCATCGGATCCTTCCCGAGCTGGCACGGCGGTTGGACGGCGAGGTGCACTTTCGTATCGTGGGTGCGGGTGGGCGATTGGAGATTTTGCGAGAGGCTATAACCGCTGCTGGATTGCATAACGTTGAGTTGGTCGAGCCTGTGGCACGAGAGCAGTTGCTGAGCCTCTACCAGCGCGCGGATGTGCTATTTCTTCACTTGAATGACTTCAGGGCGTTCCGTCACGTGCTCCCATCGAAGTTGTTCGAGTACGCCGCTACCGGCAAACCTATATGGGCCGGTGTGGAGGGTTACGCTGCCGAGTTTATTCGTAGCGAGATTGGCAACGCTGCAGTCTTCGCACCTTGCGATAGTCTAGAGGCGATAGCAGCTCTGCGGCGGCTAAAACTGCGGCAAACGCCGCGCCCCGAATTTGTCGCACGCTTTGCCCGTAGCCGGATCATGCGTGCGATGGCTGCGGATGTGCTCGCGCTTGTCGAGAGTGCCGATTGATGCAGGTTCTGGTGACCGGGGCGAGAGGATTTGTTGGCGGCGCGTTGGTACGACGGTTGGCGACAGCGGAGGGGCATTCGGTTATTGGTGCAGTGAGATCACTTGTGCATGGTCAGACGTCTTTAGGGGCGTCGGATGATGCGGCGCTGCGGTGGACTGAATTGGGCGACCTGACAGACGCTGCGCCAGGTCCCGACCTCTTTGCCGACGTAGATGTGGTGGTCCATTGTGCGGCTAGGGTTCACGTCATGCATGAAGTCGATACCGACCCGTTGGCGGTGTTCCGTGCTGTCAATGTTAATGGCACGCTAAAGCTAGCCCAGACAGCTGCCCTTGCGGGGGTGAAGCGCTTCGTTTTCTTAAGCTCGGTGAAGGTGCATGGCGAGAGTACGGATCACTGCAAGTCGTTCACGGCCGATGCTCCACTGTGCCCGGCCGATCCCTATTCCATATCCAAGATGGAAGCTGAAATAGCACTGATGGCGCTTGCAGCGGAGACCGGGCTGGAAGTCGTCATCGTCCGACCGCCATTGGTGTACGGGCCAGGCGTTAAAGCCAATTTTCATAGCATGATGTTTTGGTTGGCCCGAGGCGTTCCGCTTCCGCTCGGTGCGATACGTAACCGCCGTAGCCTGGTGGCGCTGGATAATCTTGTCGATCTGCTAACGGTCTGCCTGGATCATCCATGTGCTGCTGGACAGGCATTTCTGGCCAGCGATGGAGACGATCTCTCTACGACCGACCTGCTACGTCGTTTGGGCGTAGCGCTTGGAAAACCAGCGCGGTTACTCCCTGTTCCTGCGAGGCTTTTGTCCAGCGCGGGAGCTTTACTAGGCAAACGCGCCGTGGTTGAGCGTATATGCGGTTCGTTACAGGTAGATATCGGTAAAACCCGATCGCTGCTAGGGTGGAGTCCCCCGGTAAGCGTCGACAAGGCCCTCGCTATGACAGCTGCAGATTTTGTAAAACGCCTGTGACCTTGGGCATTTTCCGGAAGAACAGTCGGTGCTCGCGCTTGGTAGATAGCTCGGGCGCGTTGGGGCCGGCAAGGCCGCCGTATTAGGAGTTGATATTGGGCGCGATGTATTGGTTATTGCCGTTAGTTTTTGTCGCGTCGTATTCGATGACTTGGGGGGTGCGACGCTACGCGTTGCATCGAAACCTGGTCGACGTGCCCAACCTTCGTAGCTCCCACACGGTGCCGACACCACGTGCGGGAGGAGTCGCGATTGTTCTCAGTCTGCTCCTGGCACTGCCAGTTACCGCCTGGCTGGGGTTGGTCCCTCTCGATGTGGCATGGTCCATAGGTGGAGCGGGGCTTGGCGTCGCGGTGATTGGGTTTTTGGATGACCATGGTCATATTCCAGCCCGCTGGCGGTTGTGTGGACATTTCTTGGCCGCGGCCTGGGCTCTTTTTTGGACCGGCGGGCTTCCTTCGTTGGATTGGTTCGGTGTAACGGTCCAGCTTGGCTGGATTGGGCATGTACTTGCAGCGGTCTGGCTGGTCTGGCATCTCAACCTTTATAACTTCATGGATGGCATCGACGGGTTGGCGAGTATCGAGGCGCTTTCTGTTTGTCTTGGTGCCGCGCTGATTTATGTCCTGTTGGGATTTTCCGCCCACTCGCTGGTCCCTGTCTTGCTGGCGGCAGCGGTCGGGGGGTTTCTCGTCTGGAATTTTCCACCGGCGAGTATTTTTATGGGGGACGCGGGGAGCGGATTTTTAGGCGTGGTGATAGGCGCCCTTACGATTCAGGCGGCTTGGTTGTCGCCAAAGTTTCTGTGGTGCTGGTGTATTTTGCTTGGGGTTTTCATCGTTGACGCAACCTGGACGCTAATTCGGCGTCTACTGCGCGGTGTGAAGGTCTACGAGGCTCACCGCAGTCATGCCTATCAAATTGCTTCGCGCCGCTTGGGCGCCCATCTACCGGTGACCTTGGTCGTGTTGGTTGTCAACCTGCTGTGGCTATTGCCTATTGCGCTAGCGGTTGCGTTTGACTGGATTGACGGTTTAAGCGGGCTGGTTCTCGCCTATGCCCCGCTGATTTGGGTAGTTGTATGGCTGAATGCGGGTGGGCCAGAGCAAACTGGTGTTGGCGGCTGATAGCTGCGAAAACCCGCGGCAATTAGATGTGAAGCACAGATTGCGCTGGATCCTAAAACTAAGCATAGGTACTGCTGTGTTGAGATTGGCTGAGAGTTGGCGTCGACGGGTTGTTCGGCTCCCTCGACGAACAAAACGTCTTATCCAGGTGTCGGCCGATGTCATGCTGGTCTGGATGGCGCTGTGGCTAGCCTTTGTGGTTCGCTTGGGCGATGCCAAATCGGTCGAGCCTTTCGGTGCACATGCCTGGCTATTTACAGTCGCTCCAATTATTGCAGTTCCGCTGTTCATTCGTATCGGCATGTACCGAGCGGTTATGCGCTATTTCGGTAATGACGCCCTCATCGCAATTGCCAAAGCAGTAACCCTGTCAGCGCTGATGCTCTCGCTTGTGGTGTATTGGTATCAGGATGCCCCGAAGGTTATCCCACGGTCTTTGGTCATCAACTATTGGTGGCTGAGCCTGCTGATGATCGGCGGATTGCGTTTGCTCATGCGGCAATACTTCATGGGCCATTGGTTTGCAGCCGGACAGCTATGGAATTTCAAACGGCCGGACGCGGGGCTGACCCGGGTTGCCATTTACGGAGCAGGGGCGGCGGGTAATCAGTTGGTAGCTGCGCTGCGTATGGGCCGTGCCATGAGACCGGTTGCGTTCATCGACGATGATCCGAATATCGCAAATCGGACTATCTCTGGGCTGCGGGTCTATAAACCCAAGCATATTCAGCAGCTGATAAACGAGACTGCAGCACAGCAGATTTTGCTGGCGATTCCATCGGCGTCACGTGCGCGGCGTCGCGAAGTGCTGGAGGAGCTAGAGCATTTTCCGCTACATGTCCGAACGGTGCCAGGCTTCATGGATCTGGCCAGCGGTCGAGTGAAGGTGGAGGATTTGCAAGAGGTAGATATCGCCGACCTCCTCGGACGCGATCCTGTACCTCCGAGGCAGGAGCTACTTGACCGTTGCTTGCGAGACCAAGTGGTAATGGTGACAGGCGCCGGCGGTTCCATAGGCAGTGAACTGTGCCGGCAGATCCTTGGGAGCAAGCCCCGCACCCTTCTGTTGTTCGAGCACTGCGAGCTCAATCTTTACCTCGTCCATGGCGAGCTTGAAAGCAGGGTCGAGCGCGAGTCGTTGCCAGTGCGACTAGTACCCATACTCGGGTCTATTCGAAACCCGGAACGGCTCTTGGAGATCATGTGTACCTGGAAGGTGAACTCTATTTATCACGCTGCTGCCTATAAGCATGTGCCAATCGTTGAGCACAATATTGCAGAGGGCTTTCTCAATAATGTGCTCGGCACGCTGCATACCGCACAGGCCTCTATTCAGGCGGGTGTGGCTAACTTTGTTTTGATCTCTACTGACAAGGCGGTGCGCCCCACTAATGTCATGGGCAGCACGAAGCGCGTTGCAGAAATGACGTTACAAGCTTTGAGCAAAGAGGCTGCGCCTGTGCTGTTCGGAGCCGAACAGGGAGTTCATCACGTTAATAAAACCCGGTTTACCATGGTGCGCTTCGGCAATGTGCTGGGCTCATCAGGTTCGGTGATTCCGCGATTCTATGATCAGATTCGCGCAGGCGGGCCGGTGACGGTGACGCATCCGAAGATCACCCGTTACTTCATGACCATTCCCGAAGCGGCTCAGCTGGTGATTCAGGCGGGCTCGATGGGGCAGGGTGGTGACGTGTTCGTGCTGGATATGGGCCAGCCGGTGAAGATAGCTGAGTTGGCCGAGAAGTTGATTCATCTATCCGGTCTTAGTGTGCGTTCCGAGAAGTGTCCGCACGGGGACATTGCCATCGAGTACACCGGCCTGCGCCCCGGTGAAAAGCTGTACGAGGAGTTGCTGATCGGTGACAACGTCAGTGCCACCGAGCACCCGATGATCATGCGGGCCAACGAAGAACATCTCGACTGGGATGTGCTCAAGGACAGGCTGGCCAAGCTGCTCAAGGCGGTGGAAAACGATGATTACCCGCAGGTTCGGCAGCTGCTTCGTGAGGTGGTGAGCGGGTACGTGCCGGAGGGTGAGATCGTCGACTGGATCTATCAGCAGCGGCGGGTGGAGCCGGAGTAGCCTGGCGCCAATCCGCGCGCTGGAGCTTGATAGCTCCGTAGGCCCAGCGGTCTTTTGTTCGAGTGACAGGCCCGCCGTAGAGACGATAGGCGGGCTTGGTATCACTGACTCCGGGACACTCCGAGATCGGTTTACTGAGTGTTTTTACGGATCTATCGCCAGAGGCGGGATCGTCAGTGCCGCGCACCCTCATCCGGCATGCTCAATAGCTGCTTCTCATGGTTCCAGTCGAAGGGCTCGTCGTTCTGTTCGGCTTCGTAGCGGCGCTCCTCGAGTTGCTGGAATACGGCGATTTCCTCGTCCGGCATGAAGTGCAGACAGTCGCCGCCGAAGAACCAGAGCAGGTCGCGCGGGACGAGGTGGGCGATCTGCGGGTAGCGATGGAAGACCTGGCAGATCAGGTCCTGGCCCATGTGGCGCTCTTCCGGCACGTTTTGCAGGTTCATGATCAGTTCGTCGAAGCGTTCGAGGAACAGCGCGTGGCTTTCTTCCGAAACCTGTTCGGCTTCGCCCATGGCAAGCAGGATGCCGCGCAGATGGGCCAGCAGCGCCAGGTTGTGATCGTGGTATGGATTGGCCATGGTGCACCTGTGTCGTTTCTGAGGGCGCGATTATAGGCGTGCGCGCCGGTGATTTGGGGTGTCTGGTTGACTCGTCTGGCGCCTGAGGGTTCGGTTCCAGCCTATCGAATCAGCATGAGGGACCAGCCAGGCGGGGCGCTTCGACGTCTGTTGGGCTCGGCCGACCGTCGGCCGGCCACCGTCGTTTCAATCTGGCGAAGGCGCGGTGGGGATACTGACCAGGCTCAGCAGGTAGCCGTCGAAACGGGCGAACTGGCCTTCGACCAATGCGCCGTTGCGCCAGGTCTGCGAAAGGTCGATAAGCAGGCGCAGGCGCGCGAACCCCCGAGGTGTGGCCTCCAGCACCTCGGCATCCTGAAAGTAGAAGCGTTGCTTGACCAACGGGTAGAGGGCCTTGAACAGGCTTTCCTTGAGCGAGAAGGTGCGGGTGACCAACTCGGCGCGTTCGTGGTCGCCCAGCGATGCAAACGCCTCCAGTTCGCTGGGCGTGAGAATCTCGCTCGCCAGGCGGTCGGCACGCTCGCACACCAGCATGCGTTCGATATCCAGCCCCAGACCGCACCATTCGCGTTGCCGCGCTACGACGACGCCCGCCCAACCGGCGCCATGGGTGATGGAGCCAACGACGCCGCGCGGCCATTGCGGGGCGCGGTCCTCGCCCACGGTTGGCACATAGGGTGTGCCGGTCAGGCTCTGTAACGCTTCCCGTGCACATAGGCGGCCGGCCAGGAACTCTGCCTGTCGCTTGCTAACGCCTCGCGGCGCGGCAATGCCCCAGCGGGTGAAGTCTTCGGGGTCGAGCAAGGCGGAGTCGAACTGCGTGCTCAATAGGCGAACACCGGGCAATGCCTCGGGCAAGGGCCAATGGTCCTGAGGCGGCGTGCAGCAGTGCGGGTAGGGCGGGCGCTCGATCATGGCCGGTATTCTGCCTGAAGTGCGCTGCGATCGTTCAACGGAACGCGCGCTGCAGCGGCTCATGGAGCCGGCCGGCAGCGGGGCGTGCGGTGACATGGCGGCAGGTCAAGGTCTCGCTGTCTCGCCGACGCAGATCAATGTCACGCGATCTAATCGGCCATGGCCCTCGCTATGCCCGCGGGCTGCCTGCTAGGGTTGAGCGCATCAACCGAGCGGAGAGCGCGATGTTCGAATCAGCCGAAATTGGTCACGCCATCGACAAGGCCACCTACGATGCCGCAGTGCCGGACCTGCGCGAGGCGCTCCTGCAGGCGCAGTACCGGCTCAAGGCCCAGGCGAAGTTCCCGGTTCTGATCCTGATCAACGGTATCGAAGGGGCGGGCAAGGGCGAGACCATCAAGCTGCTCAACGAGTGGATGGACCCCCGGCTGATTCGGGTCGACAGCTTCGATGTGCCCAGCGACGAAGAGCTGTCGCACCCCCCGGCCTGGCGCTTCTGGCGGCGGCTGCCGCCGAAGGGGCACACCGGCATCTTCTTCGGCAACTGGTACAGCAAGATGCTCGAGGATCGCGTGCATGGCCGCATCAAGGGTGCCGAGCTTAAGCTGGCCACGGCCCGCGCGCAGCGTCTGGAGCGCATGCTCTGCGACGAAGGCATGCTGATCTTCAAGTTCTGGTTCCATCTCTCGAAAGACCAGATGAATGCACGCCTCGACTCGTTGAAGAACGACCCGCTGCACAGCTGGCGCATCAGCCCGCTGGACTGGCAGCAGTCCAAGACCTACGACAAATTCGTGCGCTACGGCGAGCAGGTCCTGCGGCTGAGCAGCCGCGATTTCGCGCCCTGGTACGTGATTGAAGGCGCCGACGAGCGTTATCGCAGCCTGACCGTGGGGCGCATCCTGCTGGAAGGTCTGCAGGCTGCGCTGGCGGCCGCGGAACAGCCCGGACAGAGCGTGGCCCAGCCCCATTCGGCGCCGCTGCAGGTGGACCTCGATCACCTGAGCCTGCTGGACAGCCTGGACCTGAGCCAGAAGCTCGACAAGGACAACTACCAGCAGCAACTGGCCGAGGAGCAGGCGCGGCTATCACGGCTGCTGCGCGACCGCAGGCTGCGCAAGCGCGGCGTGCTGGCCTTGTTCGAAGGGCATGATGCGGCCGGCAAGGGCAGCGCGATCCGGCGGGTCACGGGCGCGCTGGACCCGCGAATGTATCGCACGGTGCAGATCGCCGCACCGACCGACGAAGAGCGGGCGCAGCCCTGGCTCTGGCGCTTCTGGCGCAATGTGCCGGAACGCGGCAAGTTCACCATCTTCGACCGCTCCTGGTACGGGCGCGTGCTGGTTGAGCGGGTAGAAGGTTTCTGCACGCCGGAGGAATGGCTGCGGGCCTATTCGGAGATCAACGACTTCGAGGAGCAGCTCGTCGATGCGGACATCGTGCTGGTGAAGTTCTGGCTGAGCATCGACAAGAAGACCCAGCTCAAGCGCTTCAAGGAGCGCGAGGATACCGCCTTCAAGCGCTTCAAGATCACCGACGAGGATTGGCGCAACCGCGAGCGCTGGGACGATTATGGTCACGCGGTGGCTGATATGGTCGACCGCACCAGTACGGAGATCGCGCCCTGGACGCTGGTGGAGGCCAATGACAAGCGTTTCGCCAGGGTGAAGGTGTTGCGGACGCTGAACGAGGCGCTGGAGGCCGCGATCGAGAAGGGGCGTTAACCAGGATCGGCTCGCCAAGTGCCTGTGGGAGCGGACTTGTAACTGCAGCGAGGCGCCAGCTAGACGCTGCAACCACCTGCAAGATTGCTCAAACGCCTGCGGCGGGCGTGTCTGACCCGTGAGGCAATGGCCGTGCATATGCTTGCTGAATGGTCATCGCCACGCTGGCGAGGGCGGAACTATGCTCGGATCACCGTCCACCCTGCGGTCGTCGAACAATCCGTGCGCGCTGCGCCGCCATAACATTTCCGCGACCGCGCCTAGTCTCCGAGGTATGTCATGCGTGAAGTAGTGATCGTCGATAGCGTGCGGACTGGCCTGGCCAAGTCCTTCCGCGGCAAGTTCAACATGACCCGTCCCGACGACATGGCGGCGCATTGCGTCGATGCGCTGCTGTCGCGCAACGATGTCGATCCGGCGCTGGTCGAGGATTGCATCGTCGGGGCCGGTTCCAACGAGGGCGCGCAGGGCTACAACATCGGCCGCAACGTCGCCGTGTTGTCACGCCTGGGCATCGCCTGTTCCGGCATGACGCTGAACCGCTACTGTTCGTCCGGCCTGCAGGCCATCGCCGTCGCGGCCAACCAGATCGCCTCGGGCTGCAGTGACGTCATCGTCGCCGGCGGGGTGGAGTCCATCACCCTGACGCTCAAGAGCCGCAACACCGATCACCTGTTCAACCCGATCATCCAGGAACGCGTGCCGGGCATCTACCACACCATGGGCCAGACCGCCGAACTCGTGGCGCGGCGCTACAACGTCACCCGCGAGCAGCAGGACCTCTACTCACTGCAGAGCCAGCAGCGCACCGCGCGTGCCCAGGCCGAAGGGCTGTTCAGCGACGAAATCGTGCCGATGAACGTGCAGTATTTCACCGAGGACAAGAACACCGGCGAGCGCACCCTGCATCAGGGTGTGGTCGACCGTGACGACTGCAACCGTCCGGACACCACCCTGGAAAGCCTCGCCGGCCTCAAGCCGGCTTTCGCCGAGGACGGTTCGGTGACCGCCGGCAACGCGTCGCAGCTGTCCGACGGCGCCTCGATGACGCTGGTGATGAGCCTGGACAAGGCCATCGAGCTCGGCCTCAAGCCGCGTGCGTTCTTCCGTGGCTTCACCGTGGCCGGTTGTGAGCCGGAAGAGATGGGCATCGGTCCCGTCTACGCCGTACCGCGCCTGCTCAAGGCAAAAGGGCTGCAGATTGCCGATATCGACCTGTGGGAGCTCAACGAGGCCTTCGCCTCGCAGTGCCTGTACTGCCGCGACACCCTGGGTATCGATAACGAGAAGTACAATGTCAACGGCGGCTCGATCTCCATCGGCCACCCGTTCGGCATGACCGGCTCGCGTACTGCCGGTCATATCGTGCGCGAACTGCAGCGCCGCAATCTGCGTTACGGCGTGGTGACCATGTGCGTGGGCGGCGGCATGGGCGCGGCCGGGTTGTTCGAAGCGGTGCGCTGACGCCCTCGAAGCTGCTCACAGAAACGGGCCTGCTACCAAGCTGTAGCAGGCCCGTTTTTTTTGCCTGGCTGCGTTGTGCGGGGCACTAGTCGGGCCGCTTCTGACTGATGCTGCGTGGAGCGCCGTCGCCGACGGCGGTTCGGTTCCGCTTTAGGCATTTGCACGCACGGCGCAATGGCAGGTGCCAACGTACGAAAAAGCCGCAGAGCATCGGTGATGACTCTGCGGCTTTCTACCCGATCCTGCGATCAGGCCATGGCGCGCTTAGCGAGACAGGTTGTACTCGGCAGCGGCACCAGTGCCCACGATGCTGGCGGACGGCAGCAGCTGGCTGATGAAGCGGTTCCAGCGGGTAATGTTGGCCGGCCCCACGAACACCACATCCTGCGGCTGCAGCGGGAAGTGCTTGGCCAGAGCGAAGGCGGTCGGTGACTTGGCGTTCAGCTGGAACACCTTGGCCTGACCTTCGGCCATGTTTTCCGCACCGCGGATCACGTACAGCGCCTCGCCATCGGCAGTTTCCTGGCGAATACCGCCGGCGGTACCGACCGCGTCCATCAGGTTCATGCTGGTAGCCTTGAAGGTCATGGCTTGCGGCGACATTACCTCACCCAGCACGTAGACCTTGCGCTGGTCGTTGTACGGAAGGTGCAGTTGGTCGCCGTCCTTCAGGTAGACCTGGTGCAGCCAGGAATCCGGGCGGTTGAGGGAGTCGACGTCCAGCATGTACTCGCGGCCATCACGCTTGAGGGTCAGACCGGTGAGGTCGGCGGTATCGGTATCGACGCCAGCCTGGCCGATGGCCTGGGTGATGGTCATCGGGGCGGTGGTGATCGGTACTTCGCCGGCAGTATTGAACGCACCGGAGACGACCACGCGCTGGCTACCGAAGCGCAGGATGGAAACGTCCACCTGCGGACTGTCGATGTAGTTGGTCAGACGGCGGGCGATGGTGGCACGCAGCTCTTCGATGGTCTTGCCGGCCGCTTCGACGTTGCCGATGTACGGGTAGAACAGCGTGCCGTCAGGGCGAACCAGGCGTCCGTTGGCATCCAGCTGCTGCTGCGGGCCGGACGGCGCGGTCAGTTCAGGGTGATCCCAGACGGTGATGTAGAGCAGGTCGTTGGCACCGATGCGGTAGGCGCTCGGCTTGTAGCCGAGCAGTTCCTGCTTGCTCGAGGTGCCTTTGTCGGACGCGATCTCACCCCGGAGCATTTCCGGCGTGATACGGACCAGCTGCACCGTGCCGTGTTCGGCTTCGGCGCCTTCTTTGAACTCGTCGGGGTCAAGATACTGGCCGGGGGCGAAAGCACAGCCCTGCAGTGTCAGAGCGGAAGTAAAAGCGAGTGCAATGAATGGTTTCATGGTTTGTTCATCCTTGACGGAGTGGTTGTTGTTCAAAGAGTGAGACGGCTTGATTCACTTTTTTGCCTGAGGCGTTTGAATTGTTCTTTCGCCTTTTCAAGAGGACCGGAGTCATCACTCCACACTCCTCAGCGACCAAATCGGATCGGTAGCCAAAGTTTCTCTCCTTCCTGAATGTTCATCTCCAGCGGCTTTTATATTCAGCTACGCGGAAGCGTTTAATTCCCTCCTGGTTGTAAAACGGCAGCGGTCGGCTTGGCAGGTTTAATCCCTTACTTGTTTATGCGTGGCTGCTGCATTACGGCCGAGGCGGGACGGCGCTCAATGTTTAGTTCGATGTTGAAATGCCATCCTGTCACGCTCACACAGAAGGGATAGACCGTCTCGATCTGGCTGGGTTCACCGCGGTTCCGTGCAATTCCAGCCATTTTTTCGATGAATGCGTCAGCTGTCCTGTTTTGCTGGCTTGGCTTTGTCCATGCGGTAGTTCTTCTCTCGCCAAAATGCCGGAACAATGAACAGCGCATCATGGACATAGCGTTTGACCAGGCGTTTTGGCTCGGAGAGCATGCGATGCAGCCATTCCAGTTTGCAGTTCTGCATCCATACCGGAGCACGCTTAATACTGCCGGTGGCGAATGAAATCGACGCGCCGATACAAAAGCCCATTCCGGTCCGTTCGTGACTTTCGATCGAACTGGCCAATATTTCCTGGCGCGGTGCACCCACCGCGTAGAACACCAGTTCCGAGGGGTGTTCACGAACGAACTGCAATGCCTTTTGCACTTCATCCGGTCGATTGATGAAGCCCATCGGCGGATTGTGGTGGTAGACCGTGATGCCTGGATAAAGCGCGCGCAACTTGCTGCATTCCTGTTCGGTAGCGCCGATCAGCACGATGCGCAGATGCTCGCGATTGGCCCAGTCGAGCAGGTCCATGGTCAGGTCGCTGCCGGGAATGACTTCCTCGATCTGCACGCCGAGACGCTGCAGCAGCGGCTGCAGGATCCGGCTGTCGCACAGGCGCAGCCGGGCCTTGGCGTATGCCTCGCGCAGGGCAGGGTTGTCCTGCAGCTGCGCGAGGTGATCGACGTTGGGTGTCACGACGAACGAGTAGGGCTGCTTGACCCCCTCGCGAATGCAGTTCAGCAGCGACGCCTTGCTGCCGGTGTAGAAATTCACACCGAACGCGTGGTTAGTCTCGTTAGACACTCATCGTTACTCCCTTGAAGGCGCCCTTGATGCCGGACCAGGCAAGGCTGGGGTGGTTGAACTCCTTGATGACGGTGATCGCCGACAGGAAACAGGCCGAAGCCAGCGCAAACCCCTGGCCGTAGAAGCGCTTGTTGAAACGGGTGGCCGCACGGTTGCGGTAGTAGTGGTAGAAGGCCGAACGGCCGCCCGAGCTGAGCGAGCCGTAGTGGAACAGGCGGCTTTCGGGCACGACGCGGATCGACACGCCTTTCTTCTTCGCCTGGAACTGCCAGTCGACTTCTTCGGAATACATGAAGTACGCCTCGTCCATCATGCCGATGCGGTCGATCAGCTTGGCCGAGAACGCCAGGCTGCAGCCCATCAGGTAATCCGGTTGCTCGCTGGTCTGGGCCATGGCTTCGAGGGTCTGGTCCTTGCCCAGCAGCTTCGCCTTGCCCAGCAGCGGGTACAGCTTGCCGCCGCCATAGCACTCCAGGCGGCCGGTATCGGCGCTGAGGATCACCGAGCCGACGAACTGGCGATCGTTCTGCGCGAGGGCGTCGAGCAGCGGGGTGAGGGCGTCGCTGTCGACGTAGGTGTCGTTGTTGACGATCCAGAAGTTGGTCACCGGCAGGTTGTCCAGCGCCCAGCGCAGCCCGTAGTTGTTGCCACCGGCGTAGCCGTTGTTCTCCGGGTTGGCGAGCACGGTGACGTTGTGCCGCGGCTGGGCTTCCAGCCACTGGTTGAACGCCACGACGGAGCCGTCCTGGGAATCGTTGTCGATGACCACCACATGGTTGAGAGCCGGGCAATGAGCGAGCAGGCTCTCAACGCAACTGATGGTTTCAGTAGCTGCCTTGTAGTTGAGGATAAGCGCGACGTTCATGGATAGGTTCCTGGCTGCGGAGGTAACGGGCCCGTAGGGCATGAATGACGAACAACATGGCGATGACCGGCTGGCCGTATTCGAACAGGCCGTTGAGCGGCCAGATGACGAAGAGGGCCAGCATGGTCGCGTAGATGAAGCTCATGTCGCTGGCGATGTTCTTGGCGATGCGGTGATAGACGAACAGCGTCATAGGGACGATCAGGAAGGTCAGGAAGCCGAAGCGGAACAGCGTGCCGATGATGCCGACGTCGGAGAGGAAGAAGTGTTCGCCGAAATAGGGGATGAAGCCGTCCTGCCACATCAGCGAGAGCGAACCGCTGGGTAGCCAGTTGACCTGCTTCAAGTGGTCGAAGATCAGGGCGATGGTGACCGAACGGGCGCCGTCTTCCACGCCTTCCAGGGTGCTGTCGTAGAACTCGACGTTGAGTCCGAGAATTTCCAGCAGGCTCGGATAGAAGTAGAACGGCGACAGCAGAATCGACAGCGAGGCGGCCCAGATGATGGCCTTGGCGCGCAGGCAGAACAGGGTGAAGGCCAGGCACAGCACGATCAGCTGGCGCGTCTGGGTAGCGAACACCAGGGTCAGCAGCAGCACCGCGGCAATCACCAGATAGAAGGTCTTGCTGCGCGCCGCACCGCTGATCGGCGACGCCCCCTTCGACCAGATCTGGATGCAGTAGAAGTACGCCAGGCAGATCAGGAAGGGGCCGATGGAGGATCGGTCCGGGCGGTCATCGGAGCGCACTTCCGGGCGCATGTCCGGAATCACGCCGAACTTGAAGCACCAGGAGAAGAACGCGGCAATCAGCGCGGCATAGAGGAATGCCCGCTCGAACTGCAGGGTGCTGACGCGCTTGCCGAGGAACAGCAGCGGCGCGAAGCCCAGAGCCGCCAGTACCCGGCGTTCCTCGATCAGCCCGAAGACGATCGGCTGTCCGTACGTGTAGTAGGCGAAGATCGCCGGCAGCACCAGAAACACCACGGTGGTGTAGGCGCAGTAGTACATGATGATGCGAAACTCACGCGGAGCGTTTTCCGCCGAAGCCAGCAGCAGCAGAATGGTGAAGATGATGCAGATGGCGAGGTACAGCTCGTTCAGACCCTTGATGCCGTAAGGGTTGTGCGGGCTGTCCCCGAACACGGCGAAGTGCAGCACGATCGCCATGATCAGCAACGGAAAAAAGAAGAAGCGTGAACTGAAATTCGTCATCAACCTGAGTCCTTAGGTATTGGTTCCTTGAGCGCCACAGCCCATCAGGCTGTTTCCAGCGCCCGCTTCTTGATCTTCTTGCGCCGCACCAGCAGACCGGTGAACGCCTTGAAGCTCTGGTAGAACCCGATCTCCTTGGCCCCTTTGCCAAGCTCGAAGCCTTTGTACGAAGGGGTTTTGAGCAACAGCAGCTTCATGGCCAGCAGCCGCGGAAGAATCGTCGTGCGGCGGTAGTACTGGAACGGCTGGATGGCGAAGATGCTGCCCGTATCGAACGCCTCCGCTTTGACAACACCATCGGCCTCCGCGTTGCGAAAAAGTTCGCGGCCTTTTGCGGTGCGTACCAGAATCAGCGAGTTGCCCTCGCGCTCTTCGAACGAGGGGTAGCCTTTTTCATCGCCTTCCCAGCCGTCGGCACAGACGATATCGGCGAACTCGCCGATGCCGTCCGGGCAGATCTTGCAGCGGGTCTGCAGGTGACGGTTGAGCACCTTTCCCCAGGAATCGTTGTAGGTCATGGTGCGTTCGTCGCCGTTCTTCAGCGTCGCCTTGGTCAGACCCGGCCAGCCGTCGCCGCGGTAGCGGAAGGCGGTGACGTCCTTGCGTTCGACCTCCAGCTTGTCCAGCACCTGCTCGGTACCCTGCAGGCTCGGGGTGCCGGCGCACATGAAGGAGACGATGTAGGGAATGTTTTCTTTCAGGCGGGGATCGTGCTGCTGCATCTGGCGCACCGCGGCGACGTCGCAGGGTTTGCCGATGAACAGGTACTTCTCGGTGGACATGGCCACCCATTTCAGTGCCTCACCGGGGCTTGCCGGCGCGTAGCGGGAGCCGGAGGAGGCGATGATGTTCTGCCGCGAGCGGCTGATGGTGGCGACGTTCTCCAGAGGGTCGGTGTGCGAGGCCTGGATCTGGATGACACCGTCGACCAGGTTCTTCTCCAGGCAATACTGCGCCAGCGCGGAGATCACACCGCCGGAGGAGCCGGCCTGGCGGATCTCGTTATCGGTGGCATAGCCCTTGAGCGTATCGAGGATCTCGCCCCAGATGGGGTGGTAGTTGGCCGACTTGTACGGCCGGATGTCCAGGTTCAGCGCCGGGCAGGACTTGGCGAAGGCGGCGCTGGTCTGCTCGTTGGCAACCGGCTTGTTCTGGTACTGCGCATTGAGCACCGGGCGGTGATAGCCATCGCCGGTCAGACGGATCTTGATGGCGTCGTCATCGGCCACCGAGCTGCACATGCCGCAGCCACTGCACAGGTCGTTGTTGAGCACGCGATTGAGTAAAGCTTTCATACCTGCCTTCCCTTGAGCGGCCGGTCGGGCGCGATGCGCGACCGGCAGTATTTAACGAGTTCGGTCATGCGGGCTGGCGCCGCTTGCGGTAGATGGCGAGCACCGCATAACCGTAAATGCCTGTCAGGACGACCATGCCGAGAGTGGACACCCAGGGGGCCGCCTGTATTCCGTGGGACGGAATGAAAATCCAGTAACAGAGCACGGTGATCACGCCCGAGGCGATGATTCCGAAGGTGCGCAAGAAGCCCGTTCCCATGGCCATCAGCTGTACGCCAAGCCCGGCGGCGATGAAGCGCGCGGCGGTGAAGCAGGCGAACGCCAGCCAGAGGGTGTTCAGCTCCGCGTACTCGGCGCCGAGGAAGTAATCGGTGAACAGCGGGCCGATAAAGAAGAACGCCAGCGCGAAGATCAGCCCCATCCCCGTGTATTCGCCGAGGATGCGCAGGCCGTAGCGGGCCAGCCCGGCGGTCTTGTTGTGCAGCTGATAGGCGAAGCGCGGGATATGCACGCTGGCCAGCAGCACGCTGAACGGCACCGCGCCCTGGATCAGCCGCGAGCCGGCGAAGTAGATGCCGGCGGCCTCGCGACCGGCGAGGTGGTTGACCAGGATGACGTCCAGTTGGGCGAAGATATTGGTTGCGCCACTGTCCACCGCGAAGCTCGTGGAAGACTTGAAGCGTTCGCCCAGCACCTTCCAGGAATTGCGCAGGATGCCGCCCAGTTCGAGGATCCTCGACAGGGCGCGAAGGGCGAAGGTGGCGTAGATCAGTCGCGACAGGAGAAACGCCACGCCGATGGCCAGCACGTCGTTGCGCAGCAGAATCGCGGCACCGATCAGGACGAAATGCACCAGCGCCGTCGCCACCACGATTCGGGTTTCGCGGTGGAACTGGCCGATGCTGCGAAAAACCGTCAGACCCAGGTCGCCGTAGGACGAAGCGAGCGTGCCGAGCAGGAACAGCACCGCGGCGAAACGTTCGATGAGGTGCAGGTCGAGCACGAACAGGATCACCGGCAGCAGCACGATGCAGGCCGGCAGCACCAGCACCGACTTCGCCGCCAGGCTGGCCGACATGATCTCGCCGGCCCGCTCGCGTTCGGCACCGATGTCGCGCAGGGCGCGCATGCCGAAGCCATAGTCGGTCACCAGGGCGACGATGGTCGACCAGGTGATGACGATGGAAATAAAGCCGAAGTCGCTCGGCCCCAGCGTGCGCGCGAGGATCAGCAGGGTGCCCAGCTGCACGGCGGTCCGAGCCGCCGTGGTGACCCCCATCAGGGCGTGGTCGCGCATGGTTATCTCTGATACGCGGCCTGAGGCTGGTGCAGCGTCGCCAGAATCTGTTCCAGTGCGGCGCTGTAGGCGTCCAGCTTGCGACGGATGATCGCGCCGCTGGCGGCGACCTCGGCCTTGAGCTGTTCACGGTTGTCCAGGTGCGCCAGTACCAGCTCCAGCGCGCTGTCGGTGTCCTCGGTCTTGAGGTCGACCACGCGGTGGTAGTCCAGCGACTGGTAGAGCCCGGCGAACTTGCGGCTGTAGGCCAGCGGCACGACCGGTACGCCCGCGGAAAAGGCACCAATGGTGGCGTGCATGCGCGCGCCGACGAAGAAGTCCATGCCGCTGATATAGGACTTGGCTTCGATCGGCCCCTTGAAGCGCGGCGCCAGCTTGAGCTCCGGATACTGCTGCTGGAGCTGCTGGGAGACGGTGTAGTCGTCTTCGGCGGGGAACCCGATCGGGATCACGTGGGGCACCAGGTGCACCTCGTGGCCGCGCTCGAGCAGGGTACGGATCAGCCGGTCGGTCAGCGCCTTGTAGTCGGCGCGCAGGCCGAACTGGTTGGCCGTGCCTTCGTAGCCGCCATGATGCAGCAGCGCGGAGACACTCAGGCCCACGGCGAGCTTGCTTGGGTCGCGCTGTTCGCTCTGGCGCTCGAAGGGCAGGGCGAAGGCGACGTCGATCACCTCGTCGCGATTGGGGATGTTCAGCTGCTTGAGCACATCGAAGGACTGGTGATCGCGGGCGAAGACCATGGTGCTCTTCTTCATCGCCCAGGCCGAGGCCTTGGTGCCCCAATCGGACTTGAACGGGCCGATGGTCTGCGGCGACAGGATCAGCGGCACGCGGCCACCCAGTGCCATGCCCTTGCTGACCAGCAGCTTGATCAGGCGCTTGGCGCCATAGATGTCGGAAAAGCTGTCGCCCTCGCCGATGTCGAAGATCGCGTCGCAGGAAGCGATCGCCCGGTACAGGCCGTGCGGGTTCTTCAGCAGGGCCTTCTCGTTGAACTCGATGAATTCGTAGTTGAAGCGTTCGGTGGACGGCGGGTAATCACAGGGGCCGGAGGAGCCGATGATCAGGAACTGCGGGGTGATGCCACATTTGCGGGCGGCTTCGTCGATCAGCAGCATGTTGGAAATGCTCAGCGCGCCAACCCCGAGGTTGCCGGATGAGAACGAATGCCACAGCAGTCCGAATTTCATGTTCGAGTCACTCCAGAATCAATCAGCAATTTGCGCAGGTGTAGGGCCGATGGCCGTGCAGTCGTTGGCCAGGTGCTTGCGCATGAGCTCCATCTGCGGACGGTCTTTGCCGTTGCGCGGCTCGATCGCAAGCTTGTAGGTGCCCCAGCCGGGGCCGCCGGCCCAGTACGCGCTGGGCACGCAGTTGTCGTTCAGGTAGGCGAGCAGGTTGTCCATCGCTTGCGCCGCTTCGGGCAGGTCGTCGGGGATGCCGTACTCGCCGAGGAAGCCTTTCTGGCCATGCTTCTGCAGCCACTCGATGAATGGCCGCGCGCGTTCGACGCCGATCATCGGATCGATGTTTCGGCTGGTCTGGGCCATGTACTTGCCGGAGAAGTCGTCGTCGAAGTACAGGTGCGCCTCGTAGATGAGGCGGTCGGCCGGGTCGTTGATCAGGAAATTGGCGTTCACCAGCGGCCAGTGATAGGCGCTCGACCAGCGCTCGCCCTCGATGAAGATCAGCGTCTGGTCGTCGACTTCGCGGATCGCATCGACCGCCGCCTGGGCTGCGCCCGGCCAGAGGCCCACGGTGCTGTGCGGCTCGTTCATGATGTCGTAGCCGAGCAGGCCCGGGTGACCCTTGAAGCGCTCGGCCAGCTTGCGCCACACCGAGGCATAGGCTTCGTAGGGCACCTTGCTCGAGCCGATGAGTTCGCCGTGATAACGGCCATAGTTGTGCATGTCCAGAATGACCTTCTGGCCGTTCTGTGCGGCCAGATCCAGGGTCTTCTTCAACAACCGGATCTGGTCGAAGTTCAATCCGGAATCGAGCGAGTGCTGCACGCGCTCCCAGATGAACGGAAAGCGGATCAGGCGGATGCCCTGATCGGCGTAGTACTTGAAGTGTTTCTTCTCGGGGTAGAAGTAGTGAGTGCCGTTCTTGCCCGGCGTGATGTGCGGGGCGAAGCCGGCACCGGAGATGTTGACCCCGTGCAGGGCCAGGCCTCCTTCGTCATTGACAGGCCAGTCGGCGGCGTACACGCCGACAGCCGACAGCGCAGCGGCCAGGGCCACTGCCAGTCGGGTCGAGCGCATTGCAGGCCGGTTGGAGTGTCTGGTCATCGCTAAACACCTATCTTCAAGCAAAAAAAATGTCCGCTGACGCTCGCAAGGTCAGTGTCGGGCAGATACGAAAAAAAAATGGGGTGGCGTTCGGCATGGCGACGGGGTTGACCCCGCCGCCGTGCGAATCACTTACTTATTGGTGCTGGCGTATTCGTACTGGTAGTAGCCGTACTCGCCATAGGTGGATGCCTTGCGGACCACGGCGTTGAAGATCACGCCCTTGACCAGCAGGCCGTTCTGCTCGAGGCGCCGCTTGGCCGCTTCGATTTCCTTCAGACCGTTCAGGCCGTAGCGGGTGACCATCAGCGTGGTACCTGCCTGGCTGCCGACCAGCGCGGCGTCGGTGACCGCCAGGATCGGCGGGGTATCGAAGATCACCAGGTCGTACATGTGGCTGATCTCCTTGACGAAGCGCGAGAAGTTCTCGTGCATCAGCAGTTCCGACGGGTTCGGCGGCAACTGGCCATGGGTGATCACGTGCAGGTTGTTCAGCTGGGTCTTCTGGATGGCATCGAACAGGGTGATGCGACCGGAGAGGATATCGGACAGACCCTTGTCGCCATCGCAACGCATGACCTTGTGCAGGTAACCCTTGCGCATGTCGGCGTCGATCAGCAGTACACGCTTGCCGGACTGAGCGACAACGGCGGCCAGGTTGGTGGTGACGAAGGACTTGCCGACTGCCGGGCTCGGACCGGTGATCATCAGGACGTTGTTCTTGGCCTCGATCATCGCGAAGTGCAGGCTGGTGCGCAGGCTGCGCATGGCCTCGGTGGCGAGGTCGGCCGGGTCGTTGATGGTCAGCAGGTAGGATGCAGTGCTCTTGTCGCGCTTGAAGTTGGCCAGGCGCTTCTCCAGCGTGGCCTGCTTCTCGGTGAAGGGAATCGAGGCGTAGACCGGAGTGCCGGTGCGTTCGATGTCCTCCGGGTTCTCCACGCCGCGCTTGAGTGCTTCACGCACATAGACGAAGGCGGTGGCGAGCAGGGCGCCGAGCAGGGTGGCGACGATGACGACCAGCGGCTTGTTCGGCTTGACCGGGTTTTCCAGGTCTGCCGCGGCGTGGTCGATGATGCGCACATTACCCACGGTGCCGGCGCGGATGATGTCCAGCTCCTGGGTCTTGTTCAGCAGCATGGAGTAGGTTTCCGAGGAAACTTCCACGTCGCGGGTCAGGCGCAGCAGTTCCTGCTGGGTCGACGGCAGGGTGTCGATCTGCTTCTCCAGCTGGTCCTTCTGCATCTGCAACTGGTTGATCTGGTTCATCAGTGCCTGGAAGTTCGGGTGCTGACGAGTGAAGCGACGTTCCATCTCGGTGCGCTTGAGGTTCTGCTCGGAGATCTGCTTTTCCAGGTCGACGATGCGATCGAGCACCGACTGGGTTTCTGCGGTGATATCCACCGAGCGGGAGCCGGTCTGGTACTTGTTCAGCGCGGTCTGGGCAGCCTCGAGGTTGCGGCGTACGGCCGGAACCTGCTCGTTGAGGAACTCCAGGCTCTGGGTCGCTTCCGCAGCGTTACGGGCAACGTTCTGATCGACGTAGCGGTTGGCCACTTCCTCCAGCACGCGGATGGCGTGTTGCGGATCCGGGTCTTCCAGGGTCACGTTGACGATGCCCGACTGCTTGCCGCGCTCGGCGGCGGACAGGCGCTGCTGATAGCTCTCCGTGGTGTTGTAGGTGCGATTCTTGATCACGGTGAAGGTGGTGCCGGGGCGAGCGTTCAGCTCGGCCACGGTGACGCGGTAGCCTTCGTTCTCTACCGGCTCGCCGGTGACGCCCTGTACCACGACTTCACCGTCTTCATCGCGCAGGATGAAGCCGTTGTTCTCGGCGGCTTCCAGCGTCAGCTCCTTGCCATGCACCTTGTCCGGTACTTCCAGCTGGGTGACCTTCAGCACTTCGCCACCCCAGGCGTAAGCGCCGAGGCCGGTCGGGTACCAGCCCAGCTCGCCTTCTTCGGTCGGCTCGAAGCGTCGGGCCATGAAGCCGCCGATGATCGGGAAGTGGTGGGGCTTGATGATGATGTCGAGGTTCAGGTTGCTGACCGCGCCACCCACCACCGAGCGCGACTTGAGCAGCGCGATCTCGGTCTGTGCCGGCGATACCGGCGGGTTGTTGTTGACCACGTCGGTCAGGCTCGGCAAGCCGCTCTTGGGTTCGATCTGGATCATCGCGCTGGCGAGATAGACCGGTGTTGCGAGCAGCGCATAGGCGATGCCCAGGGCCGCGAAGAAGCCGGTGATGCCCAGAATGAGCATGCGGTTGTTGATGAAGGTGTCAAAGAGGTGGGCCAGGTCGATGTCCTTGTCCTCTTTGGTTTCATAGATTGGGCGGGGCATGGTTGTCATCGAAGTTCCTTCTTCATTTCAGGTAAGGAAGCCAGCTCTCGACGGATTTCGTCAGGAGATTGTGGACATGTTCAAACGCGGGTTTGGATTGGCGGTAGGGGTCCGGAATTTCCAGGTTGTCCTGCCATTTGCCGATGAGAAACGTCTTGCCGTGGACCTCGGGTGCAATCTGGCGAATGTGTTGAATGTGGCTGTTCTCCATCGCCAGGATCAGGTCGGCCTGGTGCAGCATGTGACTGTCGACCTGGCGCGCACAGTGGGCGGGGAGTTCCAGCCCGTGGTCCTGCAGTACTTCATGGGCGGTTTTGTCCATGGGGTTACCTACTAGTGCGCCAATGCCCGCCGAACTGATCGTCAGGCCCTGGCCGCTGAGTCTGTGCGCGAACAACGCTTCGGCGGTTGGGCTCCGGCAGATGTTCCCGACACAGACGATCAAAATGTTCTTGAACATGGGTTCAACCTCGTGGCTGCAAGGTCGCAGCCGCCGGGATTCGGCCCGTGATGAACGAATGTGAGATTTTGGGCAGTGTCATTAGTTCCTTCCTGTCACGCCTTTGTGCGGCGTGACTTTTTCCAGTCTTTTCGGCGGCGCGCGGAGCGTGCGTCGATCAGTACACGTCCTTGTTCAGCAGCAGCGCCGGCGGGGTGCGTACGAGGATGTAGAGGTCGAACCAGACCGACCAACGCTCGATATAGTCGAGGTCGAACTCGACGCGTTTCTCGATCTTCTCCAGCGTGTCGGTCTCGCCGCGGTAGCCGTTGATCTGCGCCCAGCCGGTGATGCCGGGTTTGACGCGATGACGTGCCGAGTACTCGGCCACGGCGTCCTCGAACAGCACGCCGGCAGCCTTGGTGGCAGTGGCATGTGGGCGCGGACCGACCATGGACATGCTGCCGAGGAAGACGTTCAGCAGCTGTGGCAACTCATCGAGGCTAGTCTTGCGGATGAAGCGGCCGACACGGGTGATGCGATCGTCGCCACGGGTGGTCTGCCGATCGGCGTTGGCGTCGGACTTCTCGTGGTACATCGAGCGGAACTTGAAGACCTCGATCAGCCGGTTGTTGTAGCCGTAGCGCTTTTGCTTGAAGAGCACCGGACCCGGCGAGTCGAGCTTGATCGCCAGCGCGATGAGCAGCATCACCGGCGCGGCAGCGAGCAGGGCGATGCTGGAGATGACGATGTCTTCCAGCCGCTTGAAGAAGGGGGACCAGCCACGCAGCGGCAGGTCCGACGCGATCAGGGTGGGCAGGCCGCCGACTTCGGTGATGCGCTTGTCGGCGTGGCGGAAGGCGACCATGTCCGGTACCAGCAGGACGTTGACCGGCAGCTTGCGCAGTTCGTTGATCAGCTGGCCGATGCGGCTGTCGGCGAACCAGGGCAGGGCGACCAGCACCTGGGTGACCTTTTCCTCGCGGATCATGCGTTCCAGATCGCGGGTGTTGCCGAGCAGGGGCAGGTTGGCCAGTTCCTTCGGCAACCGCTCGAGGCGGTCATCGATGAAGCCCAGCACGCCGGTGCGGATGTCGCGATGGTTCTGCAGGTGTTCGGCCACGCGCAGGCCGTTCTCGGTACCGCCGAGGATTACTGCGTTCTGCAGGAACATGCCCCGCGCCATCAGGCGGCGGAACAGCGCGAGCATGGCCAGGCGCTCGGCGCCGAACAGGACGGCGCTGGTGAAGAACCAGAACACCAGGTGTTTGGTTTCCAGGTAATTGAACAGGCCCATGCCTTGATGCATGAAGATCAGGAAGCTGAACGCTGCGGCCCAGGCCACGAGCATGACGCGGAAGCGCAACAGGGTGCTGAACACTTCTTCGCTATAGATGCCGACGGTCTGGAAGATGATGACGCTGAGTACCGCGAAGAAACCGAGGAATGCGCTGAACGGGCCGCTGGCGGGAAGTTCCATGAACGCCAGCAGGAGTAGCCCGGGCAGGATCGACGTGAGGCCGTGGATCAGGCGAATGCTGGCAAGGAAGTAATCGACGAAACTCGGGTGAGCATATTCAAGGGTTCCAACAGACTGTACGCGCATACAAGGCTCCATCCTCAGCTCAAAGCTGGCTCAAATCTCGAATTAATCGCCGCGGAACGCGGGGGGTTGATAGCAGGCCGCCATCGCAACCGTGATCGGGACTCCTGCTCCGACCGTGCCTCTCCGGATGAGTTCAGTAGGAGTCAGTGGGCCGCCAAAAAAATGAGCGGGCCCGCAAAATGCGCGCAAATAACTGTTTTGAAAGCGCTTTGAGCGGCGCCCGAGATGAGCATGGCGGGCTAAGCAGGACGCGGATAATGACGGGCGGTGCGATACATCGAAGTTTTGGATTAATACCGCTGCGCTTGTTGCGCACAACTTCCGACCCCGGCCCCGGTCTTATGCAGCGGTGCCAATTGCGAGGAATGAACTGCCATGGGCGATGCCAAGGCGCTGCTGATACTGCATGGAAAACAGGCGCTCAACGATGAGGTACGCGAGGCGGTTAAACAGCGTCGCGAGGCGGGGTGGGATCTGGCGGTTCGTGTCACCTGGGAGCCAGGCGATGCGCAGCGGCTGGTGCGCGAGGCGCTGGATGCGGGCTATCCGACCTTGATTGCCGGTGGCGGCGACGGCACCTTGCACGAGGTGGCCGCGGCCATGCTGGAGATACAAGCGGACGCCAGCCTCGCGCTACTGCCGCTGGGGAGTGCAAACGACTTCGCCAAGGCTGCCGGCATACCGCTCGACCCGGTCGAGGCACTGGGCCTGCTGGAGCAGCCGGCGCAAGTGATCGATATCGGCGCAATGAACGGCCATCCCTTCGTCAACATGGCCACCGGGGGCTTCGGCTCCAAGGTCACCGCGAGCACCTCCGAGGAGCTCAAGCGGGTGCTGGGTGGCGGCGCCTATCTGCTCACCGGCCTGACGCGCTTTGCCGAGATTCATTCCGCGAAGGGGCGTTTCAGCGGGCCGGGCTTCGATTGGGAAGGAGAGTTCCTGGCGCTGGGCATCGGCAACGGGCGACAGGCCGGTGGTGGCCAGCTGCTCTGCCCGCAGGCGACGATCGACGATGGGCTGCTGGACGTCTGCATCGTGCCGGCACCGGCGGATGCCGTCGGGACCCTGGGCACGCTGCTCAGCGGTGGTCTGCTTGGGGTCGATGCGGTGTCGGTCAGTGCCCGGGTGCCCTGGCTCGAGGTCGAGGCGCCGACGGCGATCAACATCAATCTGGACGGCGAACCCTTCACAGGCGCCAGTCTGCGCTTCGATGTCCGCCCGCGGGCTTTGCGCCTGCACGTGCCCCCGGAGTCGCCGCTGCTGCAACGAAATCTCCGGGCGCAGTGATATGGGCGAAGCCGGCAGCCGGTAAGCTGGGAAAAAAGTGGTGAACGGTACATAAAGCCGAAGGGGATGCGGCCGATATGCCTCTCACCATGTTTTCCCAAGGAGCCTGGAAATGGCCGGCATTCTCGATTCAGTCGATCAACGCACCCGCCTCGTGGGGCAGAATCGCCTGGAAATTCTCATGTTCCGGCTCGGCGGGCGGCAGAAGTTCGCCATCAACGTCTTCAAGGTGCAGGAAGTTGTCCAGCTGCCGAAGATGACGCTGATGCCGCACCGACACAGTTCGGTGTGCGGCGTGGTCAACCTGCGCGGGCAGACCCTGCCGGTGGTCGATCTGTCGCGAGCCATCGGCCTGCGGCCACTGGTGCCGGACGAGCGCAGCACCATCATCGTCACCGAGTACAACCGCACCGTGCAGGCCTTTCTGGTCGGTGGCGTGGACCGCATCGTCAACCTGAACTGGGAAGCGGTGATGCCGCCGCCGACTACCGCCGGCCGGCAGCACTACCTGACTTCGATCACCAAGGTCGACGATGAGCTGGTGGAAGTGATCGACGTGGAGAAGGTGCTCGCCGAGATCGTCCCCTATGACACCAACATCTCCGCCGAGCGGCTGGCCGATCCGATCCTCGAGCGTGCTCGTGGCCGGGAAGTGCTCTGCGTGGACGATTCCTCGGTGGCCCTGGCTCAGCTGCGCGAAACCCTCAGCCAGCTCGGCCTGAAAATCCACACCGCAAGCGACGGCTTGAAGGGCCTGAACATGCTCAAGGCGTGGGCCGACGCCGGCGAAGTGCTCACCGACAAGCTGCTCATGGTGTTCACCGATGCCGAGATGCCGGAGATGGACGGCTATCGCCTGACCACCGAGATTCGCCACGATCCGCGTCTGCGGGACCTCTATGTGGTGCTGCACACGTCTCTGTCGGGTAGCTTCAACCTGGCCATGGTGCAGAAGGTCGGTTGTGACAACTTCCTCTCCAAGTTCCAGCCGGAAAAACTGGTGGACGTGATCCAGGACCGCCTGAAGCTGGACGAGCAGGCCTGACAGCCCGCCTGTAGCCGGCTGCTGAACCACGCAGCCGCCCCTGCTATGCTGCTGCGCTTTCCCCCAAGGAGGCGCAGCATGCATCTCTCCTCGCTCTATCGCTTCCCTCTCAAGTCGGCGGCTGGCGAATCGCTGCAGCGCTGCGCCAGCGATTCGCTTGGTCTGCTCGGCGATCGGCGCTGGATGGTGGTTGCCGCCGGCACCGGGCGCTTTCTCACCCAGCGCGTACTGCCGCGTATGGCTTTGCTGCAGGCGCATTGGCAAGGCGATACAGCGTTGAAGCTGGCGGCGCCCGGCATGCCGGAGCTGCTGGTGCGAGTACCGGATGACAAGACGATGCGCTGTGTGCAGGTCTGGAGCGCCAACCCGGTGGTACCGGATGCTGGTGAGACCGCCGCGGCCTGGCTCTCTGACTTTCTCGGGCAGGCCTGCCGGCTCGTGTACCTGCCGGAGGACGACGGCATTCAGGTCGATCTGGATTATGCGCGGCTCGGCGAGCGTACGGCCTTCAGTGACGGGTTTCCCTTTCTGCTGATCGGTCAGGCGTCGCTGGACGATCTGGCCCGACGTGTAGGGCGTCCACTGGAGATGCTGCGCTTTCGACCGAACCTTGTCGTCAGCGGGGCCGAGCCCTATGCCGAGGATGGCTGGAAGCGCATCCGTATCGGCCAGCTGACCTTCCGTGTGGTCAAGCCCTGTTCGCGCTGCGTCATCCCCACGCTCGACCCGGTCACTGGCGAGCGCGCGCCCGATCGGGAGCCACTGAATACGTTGCTGTCGTATCGCAAAGGGCCGGGCGGGGTGTTTTTCGGCCAGAATCTGATCGCCGAAGGGCGCGGCGAGCTGGAAGTCGGAATGCCGGTCGAGCGGCTGGAGTGAGAAACGGCCGCGCCCGGACGGTGTGCCGTCCGGGCCGGCTGCGCGTCACTGCGATTCGAAATAACGCTCGTGCCACTCCACCAGCGGTTGGGGTGAATTCAGCTTCTGCCCGTAGATCACCGAGTAGGTCAGCACGTTCTGCACGTACTGGCGGGTCTCGTCGAACGGAATGTTCTCTACCCACACATCGAACGACAGGTGCTCGGCGTTGCGCAGCCACTGGCGCACACGACCGGGGCCGGCGTTGTAGGCGGCCGAGGCCAGTACACGGTTGCCGTTGAACTGCCCGTAGATCTGGCTGAGATAGGCAGTGCCCAGCTGGATGTTGGTGGTGGGGTTCAGGACCTGCTGCGGCGAGGCCAGCGGGATGTTGAAGCGCTTGGCGGTTTCCTTGGCGGTTGCGGGCATCAGCTGCATCAGGCCGGTGGCGCCGACATGGGAGCGGGCATCGGCCATGAAGGCGCTTTCCTGGCGGGTTACGGCGAACGCCCAGCTGGGATGGATCTCCCGCGCCCGCGCGGCCTGTACCAGGGTGTTGCGGTGGGCCATGGGGAAGCGGATATCCAGATCATCCCAGTACTGCGCCTGGCTGATGGTGCGGATGGCCGGGAAGTACCACTCCTTTTCATAGGCGATGCGTGCCTGCGCGACCATCTCGTCGCGGCTGAACAGCCGACTGACGTGATACCACTCGCGGCGGCCATCGACGATCTGCCCGCGGTCGTGGAATTCCAGTGCGCGGCGAATACCGGCGGTATTGCGGACCTTCTGCACGACCTTCGGATCGAGCGCCAGTGGCTGATGGTTCAGCTTGTACGGCGCCTGGATGCGGTCGGCCGACAGAAAACCATAGAAGTCCCGCTCTTCGGCCACTGGCTTATAGAGCAGGGCCGCCTGCTTGCTCTCCGGTTTGGCCAGCTGCAGGCTGCGCGCCTGCCAGTAGCGCCAGCGATTGGTATTGGCCAGTTCATCGGGAAAACGCTGTGTCAGCCGGTACGCTTCATCCCACTGGCCCTGGCGCAGCAGCAGACGGGTGCGCCACTCGGTGACGGTGTTGTCGCGCAGCTCGGGATCGTACTCGGCCATCACCTTGAGCGCGCGGCTGTCGAAGCGCTTGGCCAGGGTCAGCCCGATCTGCCGGGCAATGGCGACCTTTTCCTCGGGCGAAAACGCAAAGCGGCGGGCGTAGCCGTCGAGCAGATTGAGCGCCTGCTCCGGGTCCTGGCGCGCGAGGCGCCGCAGGCCGATCGAAACGACGTCGGCCATCGCCGGGCTGGTCGGCGAGAAGCGTTCAGACTGGCGAAGCATCTGAGGTTTCTGCGCCACGTCGATCATCAGCTGCCCCTGGCTCTGCAGCGTAGGCAGACGTTTCACCAGGAAGCTGGCGACCCCGTAATTGCCGCTCTCCACCGCCAGCTTGGTGCGCTTCCAGCGCCGGTCTTCGGTCAGGAGACCCTTGGATTCCCAGAGTTCGAACAGCGGGTCGCAGGAATTGTGCTGCGACTTGCCCACCAGCCACAGCCGCTCGGTTGCGGCGTCAGCGCCCGGGAGACCGTTGCGCAGCTGATACTGCGCGAACAGGCAGTCCAGCTCGGTGAAGTTCATCTTCGGATCGTAATAGCGGGTAAAGGTCTGCCAGTCGCCGCGGGCGGCCAGCAGGCGCAGCCAGCGCAGCTTCATCCAGTTGATCTGAGGCAGGTCGCCGTGTTCGGCGAGAAACTTCTCGACTTCCTGATTGCTGGCCGACTTCAGCCGGTGGGTCAGCTCGTCATAGGCGAGGTAGGGCTCGAGCGGATAGTCGCGCAAGGCGCTCTGGTAACGGCGATAGGGACCCGCATCGCCCTTGGCCAGGGCCTGCTTGGCCTCATCGTAATACTGGCGTTGCTGGCTGAGACTGGCGGCGGACGCATCCAGGCCAATGGCAGAAACGAACAGGCAGAAACACAAACTGGAGAGTCGGCCGCGCATGGTACATCCGTAAAACGGGGGGCGTTGAGATGACAGGCGACGTGCTGTACCGGGCGGCACAGGAGACGGCCTGCTGCAGGAGCTAGCTTAGCTTGCCGCACCGGCCAGTTAAACGAGCATTAAGCTCCGGTAACAAACAAAACCACTCTTCCGACGAGCGTACGGCGACAGGGGCGCAAGTCGCCGACAGACGGGTGGCCGGCGCGCCCGCTCTGCAGCGATAAATCATCGGATCCGACCGGGTTCATGGTCGCCATCCTGCTAGAATGCGCGCCCTGTTTTCGGAGGTAGCCATGACCCTGCTCAAGTTCACCGATGTATCTCTCGCCTACGGCACCACGCCGTTGCTGGATGGCGTGTCCTGGCAGATCGCGCGGGGCGAGCGGGTCTGCATCATCGGCCGCAACGGGACGGGCAAATCCAGCATGTTGCGCCTGGTCAAGGGCGATCGCAGCGCTGACGACGGAGAAATCTGGCGCGCGCCGGGACTGAAGATCGGCGAACTGCCACAGGAGCTGCCGCGGGCCGACGACCGCACGGTCTTCGATGTGGTCGCCGAAGGCCTGTCCGGGGTAGGCGAGCTGCTCGCCGAGTACCATCACCTGAGCATGAACATTCAGGATCAGGACGACCTCGACAAGCTCATGCATGTTCAGCAGGCCCTGGAAGCCAAGGATGGCTGGCGCTTGCAGCAGCTGGTGGAAAGCACGCTCAGCCGCCTGCAGCTGCCCGCCGATCGCACCCTTGCCGAGTTGTCCGGGGGCTGGCGGCGGCGAGTGCTGCTGGCTCAGGCGCTGGTGTCCGAACCCGACCTGCTGCTGCTCGACGAGCCAACCAACCACCTGGACATCGGCGCCATCGCCTGGCTGGAGGAAGCGCTGACCGGCTTCAACGGTGCCGTGCTGTTCATCACCCACGACCGCGCCTTCCTGCAGAACCTGGCGACCCGCATTCTGGAGCTGGACCGTGGCCACCTGATCGACTGGAACGGCGATTACGCCAGCTTCCTGGTGCACAAGGAGCAGCAGCTGGCCGCGGAGGAAACCGCCAACGCCCTGTTCGACAAGAAGCTCGCCCAGGAGGAAGTGTGGATTCGCCAGGGCATCAAGGCGCGGCGCACCCGTAACGAGGGTCGAGTGCGTGCCCTCAAGGCGCTGCGTGCCGAGCGCAGCGAGCGCCGTAATGTGCAAGGCAAGGCGACTTTCCAGGTGGAAACCGCGGAAAAGTCCGGCAAACAGGTTGTCGTAGCCGAGCACATCAGCTTCGTTCATCCGGGCGGCGAACCGCTGATCCGCGACTTTTCCCTCGTCATTCAGCGCGGCGACCGCATCGGCCTGCTCGGCGCCAACGGTACCGGCAAGACCACGCTGCTCAAGCTGCTGCTGGGTGAACTGCAGCCCAGCAGCGGCTCGATCGAGTTCGGCACCAAGCTGGAAGTGGCGTATTTCGACCAATTGCGTCACCAGCTGGAGCTGGAGAAGACCGTGGTGGACAACCTCGCCGAAGGCCGCGAATTCATCACCATCGAAGGGCAGAATCGCCACGTGCTGAGCTACCTGGGCGACTTCCTGTTCAGCCCGCAGCGGGCGCGCACGCCGGTCAAGGCGCTGTCCGGCGGTGAGCGGGCACGGCTCTTGCTGGCGAAGCTGTTCAGCAAGCCGGCCAACCTGCTGGTGCTCGACGAGCCGACCAATGATCTCGATGTGGAAACCCTCGAACTGCTCGAAGAGGTGCTGCTCGGCTTCCAGGGCACGGTGCTGATGGTCAGCCACGATCGGGCCTTCCTCGACAACGTGGTCACCAGCACGCTGGTGTTCCAGGGCGGTGGCGAGGTGCGCGAGTACGTCGGTGGCTATCAAGACTGGCTGCGCCAGGGCGGTTCGCCGCGTCTGCTGGGCGTTGCCGACTCCGCTGCGCAGGCGAAGGAGGCCGGCAACGCGCAGGGGGCGGCGCCTGCTCCCGCTCCGGCGCCGGCCGAAGCGGCACCGGCGAAGAAGAAGCTCAGCTACAAGCTGCAGCGCGAACTGGAGGCGCTGCCGGGCAAGATCGATGAGGCCGAGAAGGCCATCGAGGCGCTGCAGGCGGACATTTCCGATCCGGCGTTCTATCAGCAGGCGCCCGAGGCGACCGCCGCGGCGCTGGCCCGCCTCGAAGCGCTACAGCTCGAGCTCGACGGGCTGCTGGAGCGTTGGGCCGAACTCGAGGAGTGATCGCACGCTGTGGGCCCCGGCGGCGCCCGCGAAGACGGGAGCCGCTGCACGGCGGAGCGGGTCCCGGTCACGGCTTATGAGATGGATCAATGCCATGCGCGCTGGCGCGTAGTTAAGTATCCGGAAAAGGATCAGCAGTCATGATGGAGCGTTAATGGCAATCGAATACCGCATCACCCTGGATGACGAACACGATTTCAGTTACCGGATCGAGCTGGATCGTGATTACGACCAGGAGGCCGCCGCCCAGGCGCCGAAATGGACCCGCCTCGATCATCAGCGTTGCTCCAACTGCCCGCTCAGCAAGGACGATTTCAGCCATTGTCCCGCCGCCGTGGACCTGCATCGAGTGATCGAGGACTTCCAGGGGCTGCCCGCCGTGCAGAAGGCTCTGGTCTGGGTGCGTACCCCCGAGCGCGAATACACCAAGCAGGTCGGACTGGACGAGGGCTTGCGGGCGCTGCTCGGAGTGATCATGGCGACCAGTGCCTGCCCGGTGCTCGGCCGGCTCAAACCCATGGCCAAGCAGCATCTGCCGTTCGCCAGCAATCATGAGTTCGTGCTGCGGGCCGTGTCGCTCTACCTGGCGCGACAGTATTTCAATCTGCGCGAAGGGCGCCATGCCGATTGGGAGCTGCGGGGGCTGGTGCGCTCATTCCAGCAACTGCAGCTGGTCAACCAGGCGTTCTGGCAGCGCATTCACGATACCTGCCACGCCGACTCAAACCTCAAGGCCTTTCTGACCTTCTTCTCGATGGCGTCCAGCCTGACCTATTCGCTGGAGACGCAGCTGCAGAAGATCCGCCCCTTGGTGATGAGCGCGGGCGAGGGCGTGGAGCTCTTCTGATCACCGCGACCGCGACCGCGCAGCGCCATCACGCTGCGCGGTCGGGGCTGTCATTCCGCTTTTTTCAGGCGCACGGCCAACACGTCGCACGGCGCGCCATGCAGGATGTCGTTGGCGGTGGAGCCGAGCAGCAGCGCAAGGCCGTGGCGGCCGTGGCTGCCGACCACGATCAGGTCGCAGCGCTGCTCCTTGGCCAGTCGATGCACTTCCTGGCGAGGCTGCCCGTAAGCCAGGTGGCGATTCTCCGGAGCCAGACCTGGATAGCTGTCGGCAAAGCCGTTCATGCGCTCGCGGGCCTGATCGAACTGCTGTTGCTGCAGCATCGAAAGATCCATCGGCACGTCACCGCCGAACGCCATGGCCATCGGTTCGATGATATGCACCAGGCTCAGTTTGGCGTTGGAGGTGCTGGCGAGCGACTGCGCGCGAGCGACAACCGGATGGCATTCTTCGGTCAGGTCGATGGCGACCAGTATGTGTTGGTAGGGCATGGCGCGTTTCTCCTTGCGTGCCGGTCGCCAGAGGCAGTGGTCGTCCCGGCGGTATCTGGGTGATTACCCTTTCGTTTAACAGGTTTATACGACCTTGCGTCGGCCCCCGCCAGTGGCTTGTTGTCACCATCGATGACGGTGACCGGGCAGGGGCTGCTATCATGGCCGCCTTCTTTTTTGCGTCGCTGTCATGCTCGCCGCGTCGCCGCAGGTACGAGAAACGCCAATGCCGATGTTCGAATCCGATTATTCGCTTGCCTGGGCCCTGTACGGGCTAGCCGCGCTGGGCTGCCTGTTGTTCTGGTTCCGGGTGACGCGCTGGATGTGGCGCTGGTTGCGCGAGCCGCTGCGATTGATCGCGGCCGTGCTCCTGTTCACGCCGACCATCGTCGACCCGGCGAAGGAACTGTTCGCGCCCGCCGTGGCCATTACTGCCATGGACCTGGCGTTCAAGGTCGGCAACAACGCCTGGCGAGCGGTAGCGGATCTTGCGATGTACGGCTTGATCGCCTTCGCGCTGTATCTGCTGCTGGTCGCCATTCGCTGGCCGCTGGAGCGCAGGTATGGCCGGCGCGACGAAGCCGTTGCGGACGAGGACCCACGCACGCTGCGCGAGCGCATGGAGGATGAGCACGATGATGAGCCGGACTACACCCCATCACGTGGCCGGATGCGCACCGAGCCGCGGATCTGAGCGCAGCCAAACATAGGTTACGAACCTCCATCGGGAGATGACGCATGTGCGAGCTGCTTGGCATGAGCGCCAACGTGCCCACCGATATCGTGTTCAGCTTCACCGGCCTCATGCAGAGAGGCGGCAAGACCGGGCCGCACAAGGACGGCTGGGGCATCGCCTTCTATGAAGGGCGCGGACTACGGCTGTTCCAGGACCCGGTGGCCAGTTGCGAGTCTGAAGTGGCGAAGATGGTGCAACGCTACCTCATCAAGAGCGAAGTGGTGATCGGCCACATCCGCCACGCCAATGTGGGCAAGGTTTCGCTGGTCAATACCCATCCTTTCGTTCGCGAGCTGTGGGGACAGCACTGGTGCTTCGCGCATAACGGCCAGCTCGCCGACTTCGAGCCGCCTAAGGGCATCTACCGCCCGGTTGGCGACACCGACAGCGAGCGCGCCTTCTGCGACCTGCTGAACCGCATCCGCCTGGATTTCCCGGACCGCTGTCCACCGGACAACCTACTGCCGGTTCTGCTTGGCGCCTGCGTCGAATACCGCCGCAAGGGAGTCTTCAACTGCCTGCTGAGCAATGGCGAATGGCTGTTCAGCTTCTGCAGCACCAAGCTCGCCGAGATCACCCGGCGCGCGCCGTTCGGGCCGGCGCAGCTGAGGGACGCCGAGCTGACGGTGAACTTCCATGCCGAAACCACACCGGACGACGTGGTCACCGTCCTGGCCACCGAACCGCTGACGAACAACGAGCAATGGACGCTGCACGAGCCCGGCCAGTGGAGCCTGTGGCGCCTCGGCGAGTGTATCGCCCGGGGGAGGGTGGCCGAGTGCTGAGGAGTTATCTGCGTCTGACCCTGTTCGCCTTCGGCCTGCTGGTCGGCATCCAGGTGCCGGGATTCATCGAGGCCTATGTGCAGCATGTCGAGGCGCGGCGGCTGGAGGCTCAGCAGGGCCTGCAGGGCTTTCAGCAGACGGCGCAGCGCTTCTTCGGCGGCGATCTGGATGCCCTGGTGCGGCATTATCAGGACAGCGACGACCCGGTGTTCCAGAGCGATGCGCAGAGCGTGGAGCAGCTGGTAAGCCGGGCGCGGATGCTGGAGCGCGAATGGCAGGCGATGCAGGGGCCGTGGTATGCACGGGCCGCGCACGTCTTGCTTGGTGCACAGCGCAGTCTGCGCGAGCAGGTCTGGAGCAGCTACCGCTTCCAGGTCCTGTTGGCGCCCGAGGCCATCGCCTGGGGTCTGAGCTGTGCGTTGCTCCTGGCCTGGCTGGTGGAGAGCCTGTTGCTGGCCGCCAGTTTCCCGCTTCGCTCGCGGGCGCGACGCTACCGGCCGTATCGCTGAGCGTCATCGCCGTGCGCTCAGCGGTCGATACCGCCGCCCAGGTGCCGACCGCTCACTTGGCCAGGAACTTCATCCCTTCCTCGAGCCCACTGAGGGTCAGCGGATACATCCGGTCTTCCACCAGCTCGCGAACGATCCCGGTGGAGGTGGTGTAGCCCCAGGTATCCTTGGGATAGGGGTTGATCCAGATGAGCTTCTTGTACTTCTCCATGAAGCGCTGCATCCACACGTAGCCCGCTTCCTCGTTCCAGTGCTCGACGCTGCCGCCCGGCTGGGTGATCTCATAGGGCGCCATCGCCGCGTCACCGACGAACACCACCTTGTAGTCCGCGCCGTACTTGTGCAGCACATCCAGCGTCGAGGTGCGCTCCGACGTGCGGCGGAAGTTGTTCTTCCACACCGATTCGTAGATGAAATTGTGGAAGTAGAAGTACTCCAGGTGCTTGAACTCGGTCTTGCAGGCAGAGAACAGCTCCTCGCACACCTTCACGTGGGCGTCCATCGAGCCGCCGATATCGAACAGGATCAGCAGCTTCACCGCGTTGCGCCGCTCCGGTCGCATCTGAATGTTGAGCAGGCCAGCATCGCGCGCGGTGTGGTCGATGGTGCCGTCGATGTCCAGTTCGTCCGCCGCGCCCTGACGGGCGAACTTGCGCAGGCGGCGCAGGGCGATCTTGATGTTGCGCGTACCGAGTTCGACCTGGTCGTCGAGGTTCTTGTATTCGCGTTGGTCCCAGACCTTCACCGCCTTGCCCTGCCGTTTGCCGGCATCGCCGATGCGGATGCCTTCGGGGTTGTAACCGCCGGAGCCGAACGGGCTGGTGCCGCCGGTACCGATCCACTTGTTGCCGCCGGCATGGCGTTCCTTCTGCTCTTCGAGACGCTTCTTGAACTCCTCGATCAGCTTGTCCAGCCCGCCGAGGGACTGGATCTGCGCACGCTCCTCGTCCGTCAGGCTGCGCTCGAACTCCTTGCGCAGCCAGTCTTCGGGGATCAGCACTTCGAGGTGCTGGTCGAGATTCTCCAGGCCCTTGAAGTAGGCACCGAAGGCCCGGTCGAACTTGTCGAAGTGGCGCTCGTCCTTGACCATCACCGTGCGCGCGAGGAAATAGAACTCGTCCATGTCGGCGAACACGACGCGGTGCTTGAGCGCATCGATCAGATCCAGCAGTTCGCGCACCGATACCGGCACCTTGGCGGCGCGCATCTCGTTGAACAGGCCAAGCAGCATGGCAGAAACCTCTGGCGCCGAGGTCGGCGCGATGTACGGGCGCTCAGCGTGGGCTGTCGCCGTTGTGTTGGGGCATCCCGTCGCGAATCGCATACCAGTCGGCCTTCGAGTCGACGTAGATATGCGATTGCGGCGGCTGTGGCAGCGGTGAGTCGAGGGTGCCGGCGGCGACGCCGACCTCATGTTCGCGGTTGTCGACGAACAGCAGATTGGCACCGCAGCGAATGCAGAAGGTGCGCGTGACGTGCTCGGAGGAATGGTAGACGCCGAGCTGATCCTTGCCGGACATGAAGTGGAAGGCATCCAGCGGTACGCTCGCATAGGTGGCGAATGCGGCGCCGTGGGCCTTGCGGCACATCTTGCAGTGGCAATGGGTCAGCGCGTCGATGGGAGCGTCGATGCGATAGCGCACGACCCCGCACAGGCAACTACCGGTATGCGTTTGCATGGTTTCTTCCTCCAGTGAGTGCACGGCCGGCTCCACCGGAAACCGGCGCCGATCAGCGGCTGTTGGCGCGTCGGCTCATGAAGGCTAGACGCTCGAGCAGCATCACGTCCTGCTCGTTCTTGACCAGCGCACCGGCCAGCGGCGGGATTGCACGGGTCGGGTCGCGCTCGCGCAGCACGGCTTCGCCGATGTTGTCGGCCATCAGCAGCTTCAGCCAGTCGACCAGCTCGGAAGTCGAGGGTTTCTTCTTCAGGCCCGGCACCTTGCGCACGTCGAAGAACACGTCCAGGGCTTCGCTGACCAGCGACTGCTTGATGCCCGGATAGTGCACGTCGACGATCTTCTGCAGCGTCTCGCGGTCCGGGAAGGCGATGTAGTGGAAGAAGCAGCGGCGCAGGAAGGCGTCCGGCAGTTCCTTCTCGTTGTTGGAGGTGATGATGATGATCGGCCGCTGCGTTGCCTTGATGGTTTCGTTG
>Ga0172367_10000593_pt1 | contig 55847 bp, 40 predicted proteins | sample Lak10m_FD_114542 | JGI IMG/M metagenome (GOLD analysis project Ga0172367, IMG submission 114542) | Freshwater microbial communities from Kabuno Bay, South-Kivu, Congo - kab_022012_10m | ecosystem: Environmental > Aquatic > Freshwater > Lake | place: Democratic Republic of the Congo: South-Kivu... | reverse complement strand
GTCGAAGCCAAGGGAACCCAAGGCGGTGGTCAGTTCGCTTCGACTCCGCTCAGCGAACGGTTAACTTAATGGCCGTGACGCGGAGCGTGGGAACGATGAAAGGACACCGATTGAAGGACTTGTTTAGCGACCCACTGACGCAACTAGAGCCAGTACTTTGATGCCGGAACAAGTCTGCAAGGAACCGCCGGATTGCCAGTCGCGCAAAACGGCGGCGGGAGTCGCATCCCGCCGCCGTTTGAAGAGGTTGATCCCGGGGTGGGGATCAGAAGGATTTTTCCGCTGCTTTCAAATGCGTGGCGGCGGCGTCGGCCGACTCTCCCGCGATGTCGGCATGCCCCATCTTGGCGTGTTCGATGGCTTCGTTCAGGTTCTTGATGCCGGCTTCCAGGTGCGGGTTGGCTTTTTCGGCCTGGGCGGCCTCGGCATGGGTTTTGGATGCCTTGGCATGCTCGCCAACGGCGGCCGCGTCACCCTTCTTGCCGCTTTCGGCGGCGGCGATCGCGTGCTTGGTGGCTTCGGCCTTGTGATCCTCGGCATATGCGCTGGTGGTGGCCAGCAGTCCTGTCAGCAGGCTGGCGCCCAGCAGGGAAAGCAGTTTCCTGGTCATGTCGTTCTCCGTATATCTGGCTCTTGGTCTTTATCTTGCGGCTGCTTCGTTACGACGAAGTTTGCCATTGTGGTGAAGGAAGCAATGGTCGTTATATTTTGCATTGCGGGCGTTTGGACTCTCGCTCACTGAAAAGGTTGCGGCATCCGGCCCGGGCGCCCGCACATTCAGCGGCCGAGCAGAACGATGCGGATCATGGCGAGAAGGCCCTTGAGCCGGTAGCCGAGACCGGGGTCGGGGTGGATGGGGTCGACTCCAGGGAGTTTCAGGCCCCAGGCCAGCCGGCGCAGTTTCTGTTTCACCGGCGGTTCCAGTTTGTCGTCCGCCGCCAGTTCCATGAACAGCGCCTTGACGTTGCCCAGATCGAAGAAGTCCTTCTGCCAGGCCCATTGATAATTGCCCCCGTAACGGAACCAGCTTCCACCCAGACCCGAGACCTCGTAATCGCTGCCATCATCGCGCTTGACCGGGGCGACCTGCCGCCAGATGCCGATGACCTCCCCTTGTTGCTCGTCGATGAGGATCTTGTCGTAGGGATAGCGCCATTTCTCGAAGCCTTCCATGTGCGCGCCTAGCGCCCATTCCTCGATCCGTTGGCGGCCCCGGGCCACGAATTCACGGTTGGGGCCCATGTTCCAACTGTATTCCGCATCCTCGGTGTACATACTGCCCAGGGTCCGCACCCAATCCCCGGCGCGTTCCGACTCACGGTTGGCCGTTAGCCAACGTTCGACCATCGTTTCCAGTTCTTTGCGGGGGTAGGCAGGCATGCGATCGTTCCTTAAATTGACTGAGACGGCGCATATTACAACACTCAAGTCTTGGGGCCGAAAAGCGGGACCAATTCTCATCCTGGGCTTGCATGATTCTGCGTGGATACCGGAATCAGCTTGTTCCGGTCCTTGCCAGGCTACATTTCCGTACCAAAACCCCGGTACTGTGTCTTTGCGGAGAAGAACTCGGCGCTACACCCGCCATCCCCAGCGATGCAGCGCATAGCGCCCCACGATGCAGGCCGTCAGTCCCAGACTGGCGGCTTGCAGCGATTGATAGCCCAACCAGACGCGACGCCATGCCGGCTCGACGGCGGTGCTGCCCCCCAACCGGCGGATCTCCTCCAGGTACAACACGATGGCCTCCCGCGCCCAGGCGGCATGGCCCGAGGCCAGGTTGTCGATGCTCAGATGCAACCGGATGATGGTCGGGTCCATTCCGTGATAGCGCAGAATATCGATGGCGCGCAGATAACCCGCGCCCAGGCCGCTCAGTTCGATGGCCAGATTCAGGCCCAGTTGCTCGGGTCGGTAGCACTCACCGAGCAGTCCGATGGCGAGCAGATACAGGGGGATGTCGAAGGCCGTATCGAGCAAGGTTGGGTGTCCGGCAAATGCCTCGCTGTCAAATTCCGGCAAGTCGATGTCTTGCTCCTCCAGCAACCGGCGGTAGACATTGGGATGGTTCCATTCAGGACGCCCTTCCCCCAGTTCATCCACATAAATCCTGAGCAGATACCGCCGAACCTCATCCAGTTGCTCCGCCGGACCGGCAATATCCGCCAGCCAGGCGCCGTCGTTGAGGATCGCGGGCGCCAGTTGGCGTATGGCCCACCGGCAGAATTCGCGATCGACTTTGGGGGCGCCCTGGAGCGGGCGATAGCGGTCGATTTCGGCGCGATGCCGGGTTTCCGTGAAGGCCGTCAGTGATTCGGCGGAGTACTCGAAAGGGGGAGCGCCCCAGCGTAAGGGATGCAACCAGCGGGTTCGCCGCAAGACGCGACGAATGATGGTCTCCGCCTCGGCGGGGGCATCACCGGGTGACTCCGCTCGCAACAGGGCCAGATAGAGTTCACGTCGCGATCGTCTGGCTTGGGGGGGCAGGGCGGCTCTCGCCGATGGCGGGTCGGTGTCGTCCCGGCTCTCCGGGTTTTCCGCCGCTGCCTCATCGACAGGAGTGGGCGCGGGGTGCTGGGGCGGGAGGTTGGGTGATTCGATCCAATTCAGAAACGCTTGTCGCTCGCTGGCGCTGAATACCCCGAACATCGGGCCGCCAAAATCCATGGCTTTTAGCAGTCGGCTGGCGGCGGGACACTGCACTTGCACATGGGGCGAGTCGCGCAAGGCGTGCAGGAGTGGAACCAATTCCCCGGTCGGATCGCGCAGCCAGTCATCCAGACTTTTGCCCTGTAACCGTACCCGGGTGTGATAGCCCAGCGCATGCGGCAGTTTGGCCTCGATGATGCCGGCCAGCCGTGCTTCCTGGCTCATATTCGGTTCGGTTTCCCACGCCGGCAATTCATCATGGACGGCTCGGCAGTTCCGGATGTACGAGGCCCAGCCTCGACTCATCCGTTCGCCACACAGCCCCTGCCGGCTGCCGGCGTCGACGGCTTCACGCGCCCAAGCGGCCTGCCGGGAGCGCAAAGCAGGCAACTCCGGTTCCTCCTCCGGCTCCGCCATGCGGCAGACATGCGCAAGGGTGTAGCCCAAAAGTTCCGGGAGAAACCGTCGAGGCCGATGCATCAAGACCAGATGCCAGGTAGAGAACCTAAGGATGCTTGCGGGGAAACCGGCACGGATGAAAAAGTCGGGACCGTGCAATGGCGGCAACTGAATGCCCTCGCGGATCAGTCGGGCCCGGAACCGCAACGGAGGGGATTGCGTGGGATCATTCAGTCCGATCATGTCCAGATAAATGCGTAACAGCAGGGTCGAAACCGTTTCATGCCCGTTGGCCGGCAGGGCGACCCGTGCGAGCCAGGCGCCCTCCAGCAAGTAGAGCGGGGCCAGGGCACGGAGTCTGCCGGCCGTGGCTACTCTATTGCCCGCGTCGGTGGTCAACAGAGGGCAGCGCCAAGGCTCGCCCAGAGAGGGTATGTCAGCCTCGGGTTCGGTTTTGAGAGCTTGTAACTCCCGTGACAGCCAATCTTCCGCCAAGTCGAGGTCCCCGGCTTGCAGTGGGCCGTTCAGGAGTCTCTGACAGAGGGAGGGCAGGGGCTTCATGCACGAATCCGCGCCCGGCGACCTCGACCTGAATTTCCAGCGATGGTCATTTTGGCTGGAAGTGCCGTCCCGCCGGTGCTTGAGTGTGGCATATAGATAACGCCGTTAAGAAAACTTCATTGTGAATCACCCCAGCCCTTACAGCCATCAAGATAAGGCTGGAACTGCCAAGCGTCGGGTTCCGTTGGCCGGGCGGAGTCGAAGCCAATGGATCGTCAGTTCGCTTCGACTCCGCTCAGCGAACGGCTCACTGAATGGCTGACCCCAGCCCTCCCCCGCGAAGGTGAGTGTATCTTTATTGGCTAAGTTATCTATAACAACAATCTGCTGTAGGTTGAAATTAGCCCCTTCGGCTCCGCTCAGGGCAAGGCTCGGGCGGTCGTATTCCGGTCTTTACAACTGAATACGAAAGCGAAAAATGAGAATTGCAGGATGCCGATGATCGGTCGGGTCGACGAAGCAGGGTTGTTGCGGGCTCTCGTGCCGGCATAAGTATCTGGACCAGTCCCGCTTCGGGAAACTGAGGGGGCTTTAAGGTTAAGGTCTTGATGGTGCGGTGGTTTCCACCCTCACCTCGACCCTCTCGCTTCTGGAGAGGGGAAAAAAAGAGGCTGCAAGTCGTGTGGAAGACTTTCGCGTCCCGCCAGACCTTGGGGCCTGGCGGGGCTCCTGTATGGCTTATTTCTTCAGTCGCATGATGCCCATGAGCTTGAGGGTGTATTTCTCGTAGCCCGGTTCGCTGATGCCTTTGCGGACCTTGCGGATGAAGTACTTCTCATAGGCGATTTTGGCCCAGTGGACCCAGCGGCCTTGGGAGGACCATTGCACGTTGCGCGGCGGGATTTGCGGCATGGCCAGGAAGGCGACGCCGGAGTCACCGAAATCGGCGAGGCACAGCGCATTCCAGGTGCCCTTTTCGGTGGGCTCCTTGCCATCCAGTTCGCTGCGGATGTTATGCGCGGTCGCGGTGACCATGGACTCGATCATGTAACCGGTCTTGGGCGTGCCGGTGGGGACGGGGGTCTGGCTCAGCGGCGGGATGGCGATGCAGACACCGATGGAATAGACGTTCTTGAAAGTGGGGTTGCGCTGGTGTTCATCCACCAGCACGAAGCCGCGCGGGTTGACCAAGCCTTCCACGCCCATCAGTCCGTCCACGCCCTTGAAGGCCGGTAGCATCATGCTGTGCTTGAAGGGCAGTTCGTGCTGCTTTTTGACGGCGCCGTTCTCGTCCACTTCCGTGACGTACATCTTGCCGGCCTCGATCTTGTCGACCTTGGCGTTGCAGATCCAGTCGATGTGCTTGTTGCGCAGTTCGCTTTCCAGCAACCCGCGCGTGTCGCCCACGCCGCCCAGGCCCAGATGGCCGATGTGGGGTTCGGAGGTGACGTAGGTCATCTTGACCTTGTCGCGAATCTTGCGCTTACGGAGGTCGGTCTCGGCGATGAACAGGTATTCATAGGCGGGTCCGAAGCAGGACGCGCCCTGTACCGCGCCGATGATGATGGGGCCGGGGTCCTTGACGAAGCCGTCCCAAAATTCGCCGGATTCACCGGCATGATCGACATGGCACACGGATTGGGTGTGACCCTGTGGGCCAAGACCCGGGATTTCGTCGAAGGCCAGCTTGGGGCCGGTGGCGATGATCAGATAGTCGTAGTCCACCTGCGTGCCGTCTTCCAGTTCAACCCGGTTCTCGGCGGGTTTGAACTTGGTGACCTTGTTTTGAATGAAGGTAATGCCCTTCTTCTTGAAGACCGGCGCCAGTTCGACCTTGATGTCGGAGGGCTTGCGCCAGTTGACGGCGACCCAGGGATTGGAGGGGACGAAGTGGAAAGTGGGCGTGTCCGCGATGACGACGATTTCGTCCTGTTTGCGGGCGTTTTCCTTCATCTCGAAGGCCATCGGAATGCCGCCGATGCCGGCGCCGACGATGACGATTTTGGCCATGGTTGTTCTCCTCGGTTGGGTTAGGCGTTACCGCCAGGTAGGGTTGTTGTTAGTGACACGCATCGGGTTGAACGCATGTCTTGACGCCCAGTTTTTTCAGGATGATCTCCAGCGGGCAGAACTGGGTGAACCCGCTCTGGAATAGATTGGCGCCAACGAAGGCCGTGAACCATAGCCATTTGGTACTGAGGAAGAGCGGGCAGCCCGGGATGCCAAAGCTCAGCGAAACCAGAATGAATAGGCCGGCGACGATGCGGACGATGCGGTCAGTGGTCATGGAAATTCTCCGATGAGTCAGGATGAAGGCGGGGTGGGCAGGGCGGTCTTGTCGCGGTTGATCAGGAAATACACCACCGGCACCACGTACAGGGAAAAGGCGGTCGAGGCGAAGATGCCGAAGATGAAGCTCCAGGCCAGACCGGAGAAGATCGGGTCCAGGGTGATGATGAAGGAACCGAACAGGGCCGCCCCGGCGGTCAGGAAGATCGGGCGCATGCGCGTGGCGCCCGCCTCGATCAGGGCCTCGTTGAGGCTGGCGCCCTGCTCGCGCAGGCGCTGGATGAAATCGATCAGAATGATGGAGTTGCGCACCACGATGCCCGCCAGCGCGATCATGCCGATCATGGCCGTGGCGGTGAACAGGATGGGGTTGTCATAGCCCGCCACCGGTTCGGTGAAGAAGCTGTTGAGGAACCAGAACCCCGGCATGATGCCGATGACAGTCAGTGGTATGGCCACCATGATGATGAGCGGCATCCCGAGGGAGCCGGTCTGGGCGACCAGCAGCACGTAGATCATCAGGAGCGCCGCGCCGAAGGCCAGCCCCAGGTCGCGGAACACGTCGACGGTGATTTTCCATTCCCCCTCGCCGGCGAGATCGACGGTATACCCTTTCGGCAACGGGTTCCTGTCACGAATGTCGCCCCAGTCCAGTACGGCCTCCACCGGCTCCCGGCCGACCATCTCGGCGATGACGTAATTCAGCCGCCGGAGGTTCTTGTGGTAAATCGTGAGGTCGGCGGCCTCCTCGCTGGCCACGCCGATTTCGCTCAGGGGGATCAGTACACCATTCGCGCCACGCACTCGCAGGGTGGTCAGGTCGACGATGGAGGAGCGTTGCATCCGCGGCAGCCGGATCAGGATTTCCAGCGGCTGCCGCTCGCCTGGCGCGTGGACGATGCCGGCCGACTGACCGGACAGCGCGGCGCTCAGGGTCTGGCTGACTTCGGCCACGGTGACTCCGTGCTGAGCGGCTTTCTGCCGGTCCAACCGGTAATGCACGACCCGCTGCGGTTCGTCGACGTAATCGTCCACATCCACGATCCCTTTAATGCCCGAAACCTCGGCGCGGACCTGTTCGGTGACCTTGGCCAGATCTCCGATACCGGCGTCCAGCGGGCCGTAAACCTCGGCCACGAAAGTGGACAGGACCGGCGGACCGGGCGGACTTTCGACGATCTTGACATTGGCGCCATGCGCCTTGCCGATACGTTCGATGTCCGGCCGGATGCGCAGGGCGATCTGGTGCGATTGATGCTCCCGTAGCTCCTTGGGCAGCAGGTTGATGCGGATATCGGCCTGATAGGGCTCGCGGCGGAGGTAGTAGTGCCGCACCATGCCATTGAAGTCCATCGGCGAGGCGCTGCCGACGTAGGTCTCGTAGTCGGTCACCTCGTTGACCCGGGCAAGATACGCTCCGAGTTCCCGCGCCACGGCGTCGGTGCTTTCCAGCGTCGAGCCGCGCGGCATGTCGATGACCAGTTGCAGCTCGTTCTTGTTGTCGAACGGCAGCAACTTGAGGGGCACGATCCGGTAGACGGCCAGCAGCGCCGAGGCGACGAAGGCCGCCATCACCAGGAACAGGAAAATCCGCGATTTGTTGGGCGCATCGAGCAGGGGCCGCAAGGTCCGGTCATAGAACCGCCAGAGGACGGAATCCTTCGGGTCTTCCAGCTCGCCCTTGCCCCACTCGCTCTTGAGCAGGTGAAAGGTGGCCCAGGGGGTGGCGGTGAAGGCCACCAGCAGCGACATCAGCATCGCGACCGGGACGTTGAAGGCCATCGGCGCCATATAAGGCCCCATCATGCCGGTGATATAGAACATCGGCAGGAAGGACACGATGACGGTGAAGGTCGCGAAGATGGTGGGTGGCCGCACCTCGTCGATGGCGGTCAGGGCGGCCTCCAGCGGCGGTTCGCGGCGCAGCTTGAAGTGGCGGAAGATGTTCTCGACGTCGACGATGGGGTCGTCGACCAGCAGGCCCAGCGACAGGATCAGCGCGAACAGGGTCACCCGGTTGATGGTGTAGCCGAAGATCAGGTCGCACAGCAAGGTCACGCCCAGGGTCATGGGCACGGCCAGGGCGACGATGAAGGCTTCCTTGGGGCCGAGGGCGAAGATCAGCAGGATGACGATGGTCACGATGGCGATCATCAGGTGCTTCACCAGTTCGTTGACTTTGTGATTGGCGGTCTCGCCGTTGTCGCGCGTGACGGTGACGGTGACCTCCTCGGGGAGGATTTCACCGCGTAGCTCGCGGACCGTCTCGATGACCTGCTCGGCCACGGCCACGGCATTCGCGCCCTTGCGTTTGGCGATGCCCAGCGTGACGGCCTGACGCAGTTCGCCCACCCGGGGCTGTTCGGCGGGCGCCGCGGCCTGCTCGGCCGCCGTCGCGTTGTCGGTGCGCACGGTCTTGCTTTCGGCCGCCGCCTGGCCAAAGCCTATGCGGGTATAGCTCTCCAGTTCCACCGCCGAGTCCTCGACCCGGGCGACATCGCGCAGGTATACGAGCTTGCCGCCCTGGCCCTGGACGGGTGCCCCCGCGACTTCCTCGGCCCGGGAAAAGGCCGGTCCCGCGTCCAGTCGAAGACTACGATTGGCCTGATCGAAATAGCCGGCCTGCATGTTCACATTGGCCGCCTTGAGGGCGCCAAACAGATCCGTCAGCGCCAAACCATGCGCGGCCAGCCTGGCCGGGTCGGGGTAGACGCGCACCTGGCGAGGTTGGCCGCCGGTGACGACGATGCGACCGGTGTTCTCGACCAGCCCCAATTTGTCCTTCATTTCGTCCGCAATGCGGCGCAGAGCCACACCGTCCTGGATCGGATCGGACGAGGAGAGTGTGAGGGTGACGATGGGCACGTCGTCGATCTCGACCGGCTTCACGCTCCAGTGGGCGACCACCGGCGGGATGCGGTCCTGGTTCGACATGAGCTTGTTCCAGACCTTGACCAGGCTGTCCTCGCGATCCTCGCCGACGAAAAAGCGCACGGTCACCAGGGACTGGTTTTCGCGGGAAGAGGAATACACGTATTCGACCCCGTCGACTTCACGCAACATCGATTCTAGCGGGGTGGCCACCAGCTTTTCGACTTCCTCCGCCGAGGAGCCCGGGGCGGAAATGAGGATGTCGGCCACCGGCACGATGATTTGCGGTTCCTCCTCGCGTGGCGTCAGGGCCAGCGCGGCGAATCCGGCCAGGAAGCTCGCGATCAGCAGCAGGAGCGAGAGCTTGGACGTGATGAACAGCTCGACGATGCGCGAGGTGATACCGCGATCGGGCTTGTGCGGCGTTTCGCTCATGGGCTTTCACCCGCGATCCTGACGATATCGCCCTCGTTCAGGCCGGACAAGATTTCCACCTCGTCGCCATAGCGTTTACCGATGCGGACATGCCGCAGCCGAGGCTGGCCATTGACGATCAGCCGCACGCTCTCCAGTTGCCCGATGCGGGTCACGGCGGCGGCCGGTATCACCAGCACGTTCTCGTAGCCGCAGGATTGCTGTAGCCAGGCGAAAGCGCCAGGCTGGACTCCCGTCAGGCCGGGCAGGCGGGCCTTGACCAGTACGGTATGGGACAGGGGGTCGTTCGAAGGCTGCACCTCATCCACAATGACCCGCACCTCGCGCTGGGGATTGCCCAATCGGGCGGTGAGGGTTTGCCCCATCTGAAGGAAGGGGGCGCAGGAGGCTGGCACATTGGCCTCCACCCGCAGGGTGTCGGACTGGAGCAGGGTGAGGATGGGCATGCCGGGCAAGGCCATATCACCGGGTTCCTGCTGACGGCGATCGATGACACCATCATAGGGCGCCAGCAGCACGCTTTCTCCCAAGTGGGATTCGATTTCCTGAATGGCCTGCCGGGCCTGTTCCACTTGGGCATCCCCGGCCTTGGTGATGGCCAGGGCCGCGTCCAGATCCTGGCGGGTGGCTGCCTCGCGTGCATAGAGGTTTTGCAGGCGCGTGGCGTCGGCCCGGGATCGGGCGGCGCCGGCCTCGGCCGCGACCAGGGCGCTGCGCGCCTGGGCCTGCCGGGCGCGGGTCTCGGCATCATCCAGTCGCGCCAGGACCTGGCCGCGTTTGACCGGCTGGCCCGCGCGCACGGTGATTTCAAGAATCCGGCCCGGCATCTTGGGCGCGATCTGTATGACCTTGAGGGCCGCGACCGTGGCGGGCCAGGAGAGCAGCTCGCTCTGTACCCTACGCTCCACCCGGGCGGTCTGGCCGCTGGGCGGCTGCTCGGCAGCCTGAACCTCGGCCAAGCCTGGTAGAGCCTTGGTTTTGAAGGCGCCCTCCATCCACATGAGAGACAGCACCAGCACCACCGTCGTGGCGGCGATCTGCAGTAGGGTCTTGAGGGATGATTCGCTATGTGAATGGGACATCGGTTGGCCTGATTGGAAACGTCATGAAGGGCGGCTGGCGTCGCCCCCTTCCTCGGGGCAGCCATACCGTTTTGCGGTGAACGAGAGTACGAGGATGGCCAGGCTGAGCACACCGATGGCGCCGGCGATGCTCATCAGCAGATATAGATGAAAGGCATCCGACACCATGCGCACATCGATCACCAGATGGCGGGAAAGGGCGGTGATGGCGATGTAAATCAGATACTGCACGGGCAGCCGCCGCGTCCGAAAGTAAATGCCGACCATCGCGCCCAGTTCCAGGTAGATGAACAGGAGCAGGATGTCTTCCAGCGTGGCATGTCCGGCTCGCATCATGTCGAAATAATCATGGAGCGCGGACCAGACGATGGTGGCGCCAATACCGAAGAGGGCCAGATGATGGAACAGGTCCACCAGGGTGTCGCCAATCTTCTGTACGGATTCGAACGTCGGCTTCATGGCATCCTCATGGGTGGGGTGGGGACACGATCATGGAGGTCTAACGCCAGTGGCCGATGGCCTGGTATAACTGGGCCTGGGCCACCTGGGCCTCGAAGCGGGCGACAATGGCGCGCAATGTCGCGGAGGCGCGATCCGTCTCCGCCTCCAGGTAGCGGGTCACGGTTGCGGTTCCGCCATGATATTGCTCGTTCACCAGCCGGAGCGCTTCCTCGGCGGAAGCCGCGCCCGCCTCGGCCACCTTGACCCGCTCCAACGCCTGTTCAAGGGTGGAATAGGCCTGACGGACTTCGTTCTCGATGTCGAGCCGGATTTTCTGTTCCAGCGCTTGCGCCTCGATGATGCGTCGTTCCGCGCCCTCGATCCGGGCCTGTATGGCGCCTCCCGCGAACAGGTCATATTCGGCGTTGATGCCGATGCTGGTATTGTCTTTGTAGGTGGAAGGGTCCAGGGTGCGGCTGTTCGAGCCATAGGCCGCATAGGCATTGACGCGCGGCAAGTTGGCGCCGTTGGCGGCCTCGAGTTCATGCTCCCGTATTTGTACCTGATGCGCGGCCGCCTGCATCTCCGGGCGCTGGCCCAGGGCCAGGTCGAAAGTCTTCAGCAGGCTGTCCTTGAGGACCGGGACCGGCAGTTCCGTTTCCCGCAACTCCGGCAACTCGTTGCGCGCTTCACCGATCAGGGTTTTCAGCGCCGAACGCGACAGATTGATGGAGTTGCGGGCCTGCAATTCGGCTTCCCGCGCCGCCTTGGAACGCACTTCCAGCGACAGCACGTCCCCGCGCAGCGCCACCCCTTCCGCGACGCGGGCCTTGGCCATGTCCACCTCCTGATCGACGGTGCGGATCGACCGTTGCGCCACCTCGACCTGCTTGGGCGCGGATAGCGCGGCGTAATAGGCCGAGGTGACGGCGGCGGCCAGGCGATTACGCAGGGCGGAGTGTTCCAGTTCCGTGGCCTGCACGCCAAGTTCGGCCGCCTTCTTCAGGTATTCATCCTGCCCGCCGCGGTAGAGATTGATGCTGCCGATGACTTCCGGCCGAAAGTTTTCCACCCAGCCCGGGTTGTTGATCTGGCCGGCGAAATCCGTGGGACTCGGGTTGAAGCGCCGCTGCGCCACGATGTAGGAGAAAGCCAGGGCAGGGTTGCTGGTGTAGTCATAACCGATCCGCGCCGTGAGTTTGGGATAGAAACCCGCCGCCACCTCCGCGACCCGGGATTCCGCCTGCCCGATGCGGGCCGAGGCGGCGGCCAGATCCGGGTTCTGGGCGAAGGCCAGATCGATGGCCTCCTGCAGACCGAGCGCGCGCGGCAGGCTGGATTTCACCGGAGCCAGCCTGCTTTCGGCGGCCATGCCGGGCCACCCGCCAAGCAGCAGGGGGATGCTCAAAATCAGGGTGGCCGCGTGATGTTTGCGTAGGCTCATGCCTGATACAACCTCATGTAAATCATTCAGTTAAGTCGGCGAGGGGCGGGCTGTCAGGAATATTAGGTAATGATTATACTCCAGGCAAGACGCGTCGAGCGAAATTCCGGTAGGTTCACCCCCCTTCGTGGGATACCATGATACTTCGGTCGGGTCACTCAGGCACGGAATCCGTCGCCCGAATGCGCAGTCTCCTGAAAGTGGGTTCCGGTCGTGCATCCTGCCGTTTACATCCACTGGCAAATTGATGCGGCGCTACAAAATTTGGGTCACCCCTGATTTCAAGCAACTCAGATGTCGGGCTTGGCATTGCGCACTGGCGGGTTGTCTGGTGGGTACCGTGCTAGCTTTAACGCTTGCGGACGATTGGCAGGACATGGCGAATAAAGGCCAGAGTGCTTTGCCAGAGAATTCAGGCATTTCCCCGTCCGATGAAGAGCGAATCGGGCGATAGAAGACGATTGACCTTGCTGCTTGTCCTGAACTGCCCCTTGCATCCCGGCAGGGACTGGCGGAATCCAGTCACAGGGGCGTGAAACCGCCAAGGCGGACAGGCTTGGATTCATGCGTTGATTGTGCCGTTATCTCCCCGCAAGGCGCTGGATTCCATCATCCCCGGTCGTAAATCCGGTATTCGGTATTACCGCTTCAGCCAAAATGAGAGGTCTGGTCCGCTCGATATGGCCTGAATCTGGGCGCCACAGGGTGTACCGCGCCGAGTCCAGGTCCGCGAGGGCGGTGCGTCGTATCGGATAATCGAGAGACCTGTCACTCTTTCCCTCTCCGGCAGCCCATATACAAGTTCGAAGTGCTCTTGACCGTATTCGCCAGTGTGCGGCATGAGTGCAACATTGACTGCGTCGGCGGCCCTCGAATTCCCTGATCCGGCGTAGAATGGTATTTTTATGAGCGAGCCGCGCTAATTGAGTATTGCCAGGCATGGCCCTCGACGCCTTATCCGTGAATAGCCATGAACAATAAACCACCTTCGCCCATAGTCGGCGCAAGCCAGCTCAAGAAGCTTCGCAACGCCTTGGCCATCATTCATTGCCGGCGATTGCTGTCAACCTTCCAGAAGGAAGCCGAAGTCACGATCTCTCATGATCAGGCCAAGCGCGTGACCTATCTGACGGAATTGTTTTCGCGCATTCACCGCGAGATTTTCCAGGACTGGAAGGAGCAGGCCATCACCCTGGACCGGCCCGGCGCCATGGCGGAGGCGGACAAGCGCAAGCGCTTTCGCGAGGCCATCGAAAGCCTGGTTTTGAACGAGGATCAAAATAAGGACACCGCACTGTTCGACAACAATGGGTTCGTCATCAAGACCGACAACATCGCCGAACGGCTGGCCCGTTTCTATCATGCCATGCGGGCGGTCAAGCCATTCGGGTACGGGAACAAGCTGACGCTGGATTTCTTCATCATTGCCCTGAGCAATTTGCCGGCCTTCAACAGCGTGTATGAGATGGGCATCGACTTCCGGCGCCTGGATGCTCGCGATGCCGAAGTGCTCCATACCTCCAGCAGCAGCCTGGCGGATGTCACCCTGGCTTTCCGGCACGCGATGGAACCATTCCGCACCCGCTGCCTGGAAAACACCCCCAATGGCTATGGCAAGTGGCCCGAGCAAAAGACCTTCGTTTTCGGCATGCCGTTCCTGCGCTACAAGACAGCGGAGGGGGTGGATTGCCTGGTGACGGTCAATGGCGGGCTGGTCCCGCTGGAAGGTTTGCGTGAGGAGCACATACCCCTGGGAACGCATTTTGCCGATTATCCCTTGAGTCTCTCCGCGAACGTAATCGGTTATCTCCCAGGAACCGAGGCTCTGCGCGGCAAACAGGATATAGATGGGATACCGATCGGACCCAATGGCGAGGCGCCGCTCTTCTGTCTCGACGTCAATATTCTGACCGGCTTGCGCTCACCCAGCCACACCGAGTTCGTGGAACTGCTCAAGGAATGTGCCGGCGAAAAGACGCCTGTCTTCAACCTGGCCAATAACCCTGACTTGTGTGACCGCATGATCGAAGCCGCCGATGGGGATCATCGGCTGCGGCGTGGGGTCGAGATTGCCTATGAGCGGCTGAGCAATATCGCTAGCAAGCTGGATCGCACCAAGGAAAGCATTTTCTTCGGTAAGTCGCCCATTGATAATCCCGTGTTGTTCTTGTGCATGGGCGGGGCGGGCGCCGGCAAGACCGCGGTCGAAGAGATTGCCCGGGCCCATTGTGGCGAAAACTTTGTGACGGCCTCCTTGGATGAATTCCGCAAGCAGAGTGATTTGTACATGGTGCTGACGGCGGCCAATCATCACAGTGATGATTACATCTATGTCGAACCCTTCGCCAATACCCTGCGTGACTGGGTGGCCAGCCAAGCCCGACAGGATCGTATCAATCTGCTCTACGATGGCACCAGCATTCCCTATATTCCCCGCTACTCGGGTATCGTCGACAGTTTCAAGCGGGTGGGCTTCCGGACCTTTATCGCCGCCGTGGATGCTTTCATCGTCAAGCCGCGTGGCCGGGAGGAGGAACTTCCCCGGGTGGCGGCCATTGGCAGCGTCAAGCATCGATTCGAGAAGACCGGCCGTGCCTTGCCCTGGGTCGTGGCCGTTGATAAACACATTCGCGCGCCAGGAGCCTTCCTGGACGCACTGGAACATACCTCCCTGGACAAACTGTCGCTGTTCGCCAACGACGGCGAGATGGACCGACATTATCTGGTGGCTGAGACGTTCTCTTTCACGACGGATGAGGTGCGGCAACTACAGGAATGCCAGCGGGCGGGGCGGCTCGCCGATCAACTGCGGACACTCATCCGCCAGCATCCATATTCCACCCTGCGAAATCTGGCGGGCGGTGATGAAGGACGCATCGAGAAATTGATCGAGCGCATCCCTGCCTGGAGCGAGGCCAATGTGGCGTATCAGGTTTACAGCTACAAGAGCGAGCATCGGGTGCTCGTCGTGTATAGCGCGCGGCGGATGGTGGACTTTCTGGAGAAGGGCCAGTTGAATCCCAATGCGTCAGGCGAGGAGGGTTTGCTGCACAAGCACGCCTCCCTGGCCTTCCATATCGATCCACGTACCCAGGAACCCTGGATGATCCGGCTCCAGGATTCGTCTACCAAGCCACCCGCCGATGACCGTCTCACGCGGTTTTACCGGGGTGGAAATCAGTGAAGGGGTCGTGGTCAACCTTCGGCATGATGGGTAATGATCGATGTGACGCCCCGTAAATCGGGTGTCAGGGTGCGCGATCAAGGCGCCGTCCCGAGCAAAAGGTGCATGGCACGCCGTAACCCGGAAAGGTCGTCGAAGCCAGGTTGAAACGGAGCGAGTGTCTTGTCATCTGGCGGGAAAAGCTTCCCGACTCGAAGGTTTTTTCCGTGGGGGATGCCGGAAATCCCCCAAAATTCTGGTGTCCGCGCTGGAACCAATGCGGTTTTTTTCAATACACTTTTCCGCCTGATATTGAGCTTACCCTAAAATTTGAGCACCCTGCCCTAGTGATGATGGGGACGAACCTGGGGTTGTAGCCTCGAAACGGCCATGGCTGCCGCACCCAGTCTCAACGAGGCCACGCATATCCGCGTTAAGCGATGGGTCTGTTTGGCCAGAGAAATTCAAGTCAATTAATAATTAGAGAGGTAGACATAGTGTTGCAAGCAACTGCATCGGTGACCATCGCATTGCTGATGGGACTGGCCGGAGTATGGTACGTACTCTGGCAATTCAAGCGCGTGCTGAGTTACGACCAAGGTAACGAAACCATGCGTGGCATCGCCCTGGCCATTCAGGAGGGCGCTTCTGCCTTCCTGAATCGCGAGTACCGTGTTCTTGGCATCTTCGTGGCCATTGTCGCGGTTGTGATCGCATCCTTTCTGCAATGGCAGACGGCGCTTTCCTTCGTCATTGGCGCCCTTGCTTCCGCCGGCGCCGGCTATCTCGGCATGTACGTCGCGGTTCGCGCCAATGTGCGTACCGCCGCCGCCGCCAGCCAAGGGCTGCATGAAGGTCTCCGCGTGGCCTTCGGCTCTGGCGCGATCATGGGCATGTCCGTGGTCAGCTTCAGCCTGATCGGCATGACCCTGTTGTTCCTCTACTTCAATGGCGATCCCAACCAACTGAGCTACATCACCGGCTTCGGCTTCGGCGCCAGCAGCATCGCATTGTTCGCGCGTGTGGGCGGCGGCATTTACACCAAGGCGGCCGACGTCGGCGCTGACTTGGTTGGCAAGGTGGAGAAGGGCATCCCCGAGGACGATCCCCGCAATCCCGCCGTCATCGCCGACAACGTGGGTGACAACGTCGGCGACGTGGCCGGCATGGGCGCTGACCTCTTCGAGAGCTACAGTGGTTCCATCATTGCAGCAGCGGCCCTGGGCGCCAGCATGGGCGCCAAATCCCTGGCTTTCATCGGACTGCCTTTCCTGGTCGGCGCGGTCGGCGTCATGGCCTCCCTGTTCGGCATCTACATGGTCATCGGCGGCGATGAGTCCATCAAACTGCCTGCTTTCCTGACCAAGTACATCGACAAGTACGTTCACAAGATCGACGAAAACGCGAGCCTGGAGGACCTGCTGCACGCACTGCGCCGTTCCGTCTGGGGTGCATCGGTCGTGATCCTGGGTCTGTCTCTGGTGGCCGTGCTGCTGGCGGCCGTCAGCTTCAACTACTGGTTGGTGATTCTGGTTGGCCTCATCGCCGGTAATGGTATTGCCTATGTCACCGAGTACTTCACCTCCTACACTGAAAAACCCGTGCAGTCGATCGCCAAGTCCTGCGAAACGGGCGCCGCTACCACCATCATCCAGGGCATGGCCGTGGGCATGATGAGCACCGCGATTCCGGTTCTGATCACCGCCGTGGCCATCCTGCTGAGCATCTGGCTGGGCATCAAGGCGGATGGCAGCATCACCGCGGGCCTGTATGCCGTGGCATTGGCCGGCGTGGGCATGCTCAGCACCCTGGGCGTGACTCTGGCCACCGACGCTTACGGCCCTGTCGCCGATAACGCCGGCGGTATCGCCGAAATGAGCCATCTGCCGGAAGAAGTGCGCAAGCGCACCGACGCTCTGGACAGCCTGGGCAACACCACTGCCGCAACCGGCAAGGGCTTTGCCATCGGTTCCGCCGTACTGACCGCGCTGGCCCTGCTGGCGGCCTATGTCACTGCCGCCAAGGTCGAGTCGCTGAACATCCTCAGCCCCACCATGCTGCCCGGTATCCTGATCGGCGCCATGCTGCCTTACTTCTTCTCCGCCCTCACCATGACGGCGGTCGGCAAGGCCGCCCATGACATCGTTCTTGAAGTACGGCGTCAGTTCAAGGAAATTCCCGGCCTGATGGAAGGCACTGGCAAGCCCGACTATGCCGCTTGCGTCGGTATCAGCACCGAGGGCGCGTTGAGGCAGATGGTCTTGCCGGGCGCCTTGGCCGTGATCGTACCCATCGTGGTCGGCATCGTCCTGGGCAAGGAAGCGCTGGCGGGTCTGCTGGTCGGCACTACAGCCTCCGGCTTCCTGTTGGCGGTCATGATGGCCAATGCCGGCGGCGCCTGGGATAACGCCAAGAAGTGGATCGAAACCGGCGAATACGGTGGTAAGGGTTCCGACTCGCATAAGGCCGCCGTGGTCGGTGACACCGTGGGCGATCCCTTCAAGGACACCTCCGGCCCGTCGCTGAACATCCTCATCAAGCTGATGAGCATCGTGAGCCTGGTGTTTGCTTCGATCTTCGGCAGCGGCTGGTTCAGCTTCTAAAGCCAGACCTCTACTGGCATGGCCCTCTGGAAAACCCCGAGGGCCATTGCCAGGAAAGGGCAGGGGTGCGGGATCACACGAGTGTCCAGGCTCCCCAGAAAGGTTTCCCGTACCCCGCAAGGGGTCGGGAATTTTTCGTTTCAGGCGGCAAAGAAACTTACATACCCACCGCCTTCAGTTACCTATCCATGGATTGATCATGTCCGCTGACGTCAAGACACCTAAGCATTATCTGGAGCCCAACCGGGATTACCGCAACGACAGCCTGCGCCACGACGCCGAATTCTCCGAGGGCGAAATTCGCATCGACACGGCCAAACACTACGACGATTGTTACTGGGATTATCGAACGGCCTGGTTCGATAACGAAAATCTGGCCCTCCATTACGGCTACTGGGAGGAGGGGATCAAGACCCACAGCCAGGCCCTGCTCAACAAGAACCGCATCATGGCCGAGGTTGCCGGCATCAAGCCCGGGGATCACGTGCTGGATGCCGGCTGCGGGATTGGCGGCAGCTCGATCTGGCTGGCGAAAAATATCGGCTGCCGCGCTACGGGCATCACCGTCAGCGCCGAGCAGGTACGCCACGCCACACGGAATGCCGCCCGCCATGGCGTATCCGACAAGGTCAGTTTTCAGGAAGCCGACTTTCTGAAGACGCCATTTCCCGACGAATCCTTCGATGTGGTCTGGGCGGTCGAAAGCAGTTGCTACGCCGTCGACAAGCGTGATTTCTTCCGTGAAGCCTACCGCCTGCTGAAGACGGGGGGCACCCTCATCGCCTGCGATGGCTATGCCACCCGCCGCGAATTCAACGAACTGGAATGGCGCGCCGTCATGGACTGTCTGAACGGCTGGGCCGTGCCGAATCTGTCCACCGTCGAGGAATTTCAGGCCGGCATGGAGGAATGCGGCTTTCGCGAGGTTCACATCACCGAGGCCACCAAGGAAACCATGCCATCCTCCCGCCGCATGTACCTGACGGCGCTATGGACCTATCCCATGCAGGTCATCATGCATGCCTTGGGCCTGCGTAAAAAAGCGCAGACAGCCAACTTCAAGGTCGCCCTGGCGCAGTGGAAGGTCTTCCACGATGGTCTGGTCCGGTATTGCCTGTTCCGGGCGGTGAAATAAGCCCTCCATCCGCCACCTATCAGGGGGATGAACCTAAAAGCGGTAGTTGGAACGCAGAAAAGCCGTTCGTGCAGAGGACCGTCGAAGCATGAGCGGCTTTGCGGCGTTCACCCATGGGGTGCGATTCAAACTCTCGCTCACCCTTCGACAGGCTCTCAAGAAACAGCTTTTTTATCGATGTAAATCATGGGCTTAGCCGCCATTAAAAATCGTTCAAACAGCTCAAAACAGCGCCTGTTTCATGGTAACGCCTTGCCCCGTGCGCGGGGCTTATATCGCTCAGGGCGAACGGGAGTTTGAATCGCTCAACTGCCGTTTTTAGGATGAATGATCGCTCAATGAGGACTGATCAAAAAACTCAGCTCCTATCGACTCGACTGTAGCAACGACCAAGGCGCGGTCCAAAAACTCGTTTCTTTGCTCGCACGACGTTTCCGCGACCAGTAAACAGCCATGGCAGGCCGCGCCTTGCAATGGCTGTTGGTCATGGTCGGCGGGACGGTGAAAGGCGCATATCGGATCGTTGGAACATAGGCCGCCCAAGTCCAGGGCGCGACGCAGATGCCGGGCGATTTCCATTCCGGCCTGGATCAACCCACCCAGGGTCCCATCGGCATCCGATGATCCGGTATAGATCAGAATGCCGTAGCGACCGCCGGAAAGGGCATAGATGCGTTCTCTCAGCGAAGAGGCCGGATACCCGCATTCCAGCGAGACCGCCGTCATCAACAGGTGCGACAGCGAATGAAGGAGGATGTACGCCGAACCCGCGTACTTGCGTTCCGAACCCTCGTGCTCGTGTTTCCACATGTCGAACCCCTTCTGGAGCGCGGCGTCACGTTGAATGACCGAAGGTTTGAGCAGCCAGCGGTTGATCTCATCGGCCTTGAATTTCAGGAATATCCCCTCGCCACGATTTTCGATCGCCGGCAGCCAGGCGGCGTCCAGGGCCAGGGCGGCCCTTTCGACACCCAAATCCAGTTCGCCATCGATGTCCGGCCCGATCGCCTCGAACCGGGTAAATCCAACCTGGGCGATGACTTCGCGTAAGCGATGCACCAGGACCACCCGCTCGATTTTGTGCATCCAGGGGGCTTGCCACTCCGTGGGCGGCAGGAGGGTGGCGAAAAAATCCCCACCCGGTCGATCGATGCCGACGGTATCCCTGGCTTCCGCCAGGGCTTCGAATTCCACATCCTTGACTGAGCGTTCCGATTCCGGATCAATCCCGTTCCGAATCCTGGCGATCGCCGCCATCACGGCTTCATCCGCCAGACCCGCGAGTTTGGCCGCTGGCGTGGGCCTTTTGCGGACTTTTTCGAGATCGGACAGTGTTTCGACATCAACCAGGAAGTCATCCCACAGTGCATGTACCACGTCTTCCACCGGGCTGCGCGTATCGGGGATCGAGATCACCGACAGGAGTTGCGGAAAATAGGCATTGGAGGCGGAGCGGGTGAGCAGGCGATTGGGCGCGCCGCAACGCTCGCGGTTTCCGGGTCCGAGCCAGGGACGGGAGCCGTTGCATTTACCCAGAGCCCCTAAATCCATGCGCGCGGCCTGACTCATCGGCCGGCTGGCGCCGCACTCGCAGACGACCCAGATCTCATCGAGATCGCCGCTGGTTCCGTGTTCCTCGATCGACAGATCGCGCGCGCACCCCGCGGCTCCGTGGACGAAGATGGGCCAGTCGATATCCCCGATATGTCCCTTGGGGCAGGCCCGCACGAATCGCACGGGAACCACGGACCTATTTTTTCCATCCACGCCACGAAACCTGCCATTGTTCAGGGCATTGAGGTGAACCAGTCGCCGCCGACGGAACCCACGAGGCAACTTTTCGGCTTCCTGAACGATGAACCATTCCGGAAAACGCCAGGCCGTGACGTTGGGTAACCGGGCTTGACGTTCGTCCGAGGCGGGCGGCGGCGACCGCAACGCCACCGTCGGTATCTCCAGCAAGCGGGCGAGTTTGGCCGCCAGGCGAGTTTCCTCGATAGGCCGCTCATCGTGGACGTCATAGGTCCAGTAGTCCAATCCGGAAATCAGCACCGAATCCTCCGGGAAATCGACCATGGCCCCCGGCCCGAAGGTCGTGATGATCTGGCTGGCGCGGAGTTGAGTATCGCTCATGGCCGGTTACCCCAATCATTCAGGTTCTTCACAAAAAGATCGACGCTGTTTTCCACATCACGCATGGAGCGGTTGGCGCGGAAACGTTGCCGCAACTCATGGAGTCTGGGCAATTCAGGGTCGAGGAAGTCATAGAGCAGCCGTTGCGGCCCGTTCGCCTCCCACTGTTGATACTGCAAACGGGTATTGGTGCTTTGCATCCGCCCCGCCAGGGTGGCCCAATCGTCCAGCAAACCCTGGCAGGTCCGCAGCACCTGCTCCTTCAATTCCCGGGCTGCCGTGGCATCCATATCGCCATGGTCGTGGGCGCGTTGGGCGAAGCATTCGGCTACGGTTTCCAGCGTGGCGCGCTCCGCGATGATCCGCTCGGCGCCCAGGGGCGGTGTCATCGCGGAATATCCCTGGCGAACCAGGGCGATCAGGGCGCCCACCAGGGCCCGGTCCAGGGCGCGGGGCGAAAATGGCGTGACGCTGGTGGCTTCCACCGCCCTATAGAAACTGGCGTGATAGGTCCCGAAATGCTCGTAATGCGAGCGATCGCGCGGCTTGTGAACATTCAGCAGGCTGATCACCAGGCCGGGCCTGACGGCGTCACGCCCCACGCGGCTGGTGGTCTGGATGTATTCCGCGCTGGTTTTGGGTTGCCCCAGGACGACCATGAGTCCCAGACGAATGATGTCCAGCCCCACCGAGATCATATTGGTGGCCAGGGCGACATCCACATGTTCCTTGTCCTGGAAGGGCAGAGCCAGTCGGCGTTTGGTGGCCGCCACCTCCGAGGTACTGACCCGCGAGGTCAGCTCTAGCGGCTCGTAGGCGATAGGGCGGTCGGAAAACAGCCCATCGGCGGGTTCAAGCCGGCGCCGGCGGCTGTATTGTCCCAACCGGGCGCGAACCTCATCCTCGACGATGCGGCGGGAACCGCCCAACTCACGCAGGCTGTTGAAATAACCGAGGAGGGTCATGTAGGGGTCGACGGGATTGTTCGGATTCTTCGCGCCCCCCTCCCTGATCCATAAAGTTTGCGCCGCGGAGAGCAAAGCCAGGGCGGTGCGCAACAAGACCACTTTCAGGCTGCGTCCTTGCGCCGCCACACCGACATAGAGCCGGGCCGGAGTTTGCGCGGAAGGTTCGGTGACCGCGAAGAAGGAATCGGCGCGGTCGGGTCCCGGGGGCGGGAAGATGGCAACATCCGGCCGGCCGAACAAGGCGCGGATTTGCCGATCGGCGCGGCGTACCGTGGCCGTACTGGCGATGATCTTGGGGCGGACCTTCCGGTCAGCGATGTTTTGGCTGGCCAGGGCATCGATGGCCGTTTCATACAGTCCCGCTATGGTGCCCAGGGGCCCCGAGATCAGATGCAATTCATCCTGAATGATCAGGTCGGGTGGCGGCAAACGGCCGCCCAGGTCCTGTCCCTTGCCGGTATCGCAGGGACCATAGAAGCCATCCGCGTCGAAGCGCTGAACGTGCCCGAACAGGGCGCCAGTGGGGCCGGTCCAGGGCAGACTGGCGAATTTATCCACCGTGGCGATCAGAAAGGCCGGCAGCCGGCGATAGATGGGTTCATCCACCGCGACGATGGGCAAGGCCCTATCCGCGGAGAACTCGCACTCATGGTTCACGCAGCGGATTTCGAGATTGAGCGGCAGTTTCGGGTTGGGCGCCAGGCGGAAGGAATCCGCCTCGAATTGCGCGCCGCACCAGGGGCAGTTTTCCAGCGGAATGGGTCGCGGCGCGTTCTTGGGATGTTTCTTGAAGCGAAAGGTACGGATGTAGGCGGTCTTGTCGCTGCCCGGGCCTTGATAGCCCTGATAACCCATCCGGTTGGGAGTCGCCGCAGAACCTACCCATAGCCCGATTTCGAATGGCCATTCGCCCAGGCGGGCATCCTGGCCGCGCCGGAGTTCCAGCGCGCACATCAAGGCCGCCGCGCGGCCCAACTGATCCAGGGTCAGCAGTCTCAAGGTGTAACGCATCAGCACCGAGACCCCGCAGGAGCGCAGTCCCGGATGCTTCAGCCGACGCAAGACCAGGGTGAAGGCGGCGAGCCCGAGATAGGCCTCGGTCTTGCCGCCGCCGGTCGGGAAGAACAGAAGATCGACGATGTCGCGTTCGGCGTGCAAGGGATCGGCGACGCCGCGCAGGGTCATCAACAGGTAGGCCAACTGAAAGGGTCGCCAGCGTGGTGGAGCGACCTGGTCGGGCGCCAGACCCAGACGTTGAGCCTCACGGCGTCGCCCGGCTTCCGCCATGGCATGGTTGGCGACGCGAAAGGCGTACAGCGCATCCGGATCGGCCAGCAGGGCAATGCCGGCGGCGATCCGCTCCGCCGCGAGTTCGGCATTGGCCATCAGCGCCTCGGCCGTCGCTCGCCGTTTGGCGGACAGGTTCGGGTCATGATGCCGCTGGGTTTCGATCCAGGCTCGGTATTGCGCGACCAGAGGGGACAGCTTGGCCGTGGCCTCCGTCGCGTCCTTGAGCGCGGCCAGGGCTTCCATGTCCAATTCAATACCCCCGAGGGGCGCTGGGGCGATGCGCTCCACCTCGGCGGAAGGGACCCACACACTGCGGACGGAACGGCCGCCCGAGTCCGGGACGGGCTCGGCCGCTACCCCATGGCCCACCACGATTTCACACACATCCCGGTATTGGAGGTCGCCGACCCGTTCATCCCATTCCACCGCGCACTCGCCCCCGCCAAAACCGCGCAGGTCCGGGCGCGCGACGAACGGTTCGGCGGCCGTGAGCCGCAGACCCGCCTGAAATACATGGGCGCGATAGCCATGATCGAGGTCGGGTTGCCGTTCGTTGACCAGGAACACCGAGAGAGCGGACGTGCCAGGCAACAAGCCGCCACTGACCAGCGCGTCCCGGCGGGTGACCACCAGTCTCAGGCCGCGGCTGTCGGGGACCTCGATCGTCAGGGGAGGCGCGCCGGCGGCGGGTAATGGGATGGAAACAGAGGCTTCGCGGGGATGTCGCCGGTAGCCGCCCCGCGGCCGGGGCTCGCCGTCCGGGGCGCCCTCGGGGGTCTCCGCCGGTGCGGGAGCGTCGTCGCCTCCCTCGGATTTTTCCCATTCATAGTCACCCCAGACCACACAAGCGACCAGGCTTTCGACCCCCGGCGCGACCAACACCGAAAGACCCAGCGAAGAAGGCAGATAACTTTTCTTGGCGGCGGCCCGGTCCGGGGGTGCGGCGTCATCGCCGTCGATGTCGCCCCCCGCATCCACTTCCTCGTTGGCCTGGGCATCCATGCGCTGCTCCTCGGGTGCGCCGCGCGGCACCAGGAATCCTGTCAGGTACCAGCGACGGGGCGAATCCGGCAGCCGCTCCGAGGCGAAGGCATGATCATTATCGGGCCCCACCAAGTCGAGGCGCAGGGCTTCGAGCAATTCATCGCGAATTTGGGCGGAAGTAGCGGCCATAGTGGATCTCGGCGGTATGGTTGAAAAGTCGCTTGATCAAATCATTGAACCTAAAAACTGCTGTTTTTAGGTTGAACAATATCGCTTCATATAATGCCACTCAGGCCATCTCATTGGCCTAATGAATGAACGGTCGGCGGGATTTTGAGAGCGGCGGCGCGAACCGGTTTAGCCGGATAACCGGCGCCCTTGTAGGACTTCGAAGCGGGAACATCCTGTTCAGACAGGCCAGATGGGCATCGTGAACGCGCATCGCAGCGCTTCCCAATCGTTGTCCGGGATGACCGGGGAGATGATATCGCCCAGGATTTTGCCTTTGCCCGCGATGGCGGGCGATGGACGGCGCGGGACGGGGGTTGGCGCTGTTTCCAATAGCAGGAAGATGGCTTCCATCTTGCTGTTCGGGGGTAGTTGAGGCAGCCGTGTGGGGTTGCCTTGGGCGTCGGTTTCGATCATCAGGCGTTCGGCGAACATGAGGTTTTGCCCTTAAATAAGTGGTTGGTCGGCTCGACTGTTAGGACTAAACAACCACCGGCTGAAAGCCGGTGGGTTTGCGTAACGGTCTGAAAGACCGGATACGCGTCGACTGAACGACGCGTAGTGGCCGTGGTCCGGCGCCTTCGAAGCCGGACCACCATCATCGCAACCCCTCGCCTGGGGTCCCATCATCCTCCCGCGTCCCCACCTCGGCCCAAGCCCGCGACTCTCTCTATCATGGCGTTCACACCACCCAGTGCAGACCATAACCCGATCCAACGGCGTTTCGCCCTACCGCTCTCCCAATGGATCAGATGTCCATGGTCATAGCTAAAGCTAACCGGCTAAAGCCGGTGGTTTGAACCTTGAATATGGAAATCAATTTAAACATATGGCCCCTGGCATGTTGGAGCCCCAAGCTTCCCGTTCGGCGTTCCACTGATGTGGGCAAGCCACGCCTAAACCCCGGCGAAAGCGCCGCCTTGGCGATGGCGCTCGGGTCGGGGGCCAGCCTGCTCATCGACGAACAGCGCGGGCGCAAAGCGGCCCGGCGGATTGGGGTTCGCGTGGTCGGGGTGCTGGGTTTGTTGCTGCTCGCCAAGCAAGCGGGGCATCTCGACGCGGTGGCGCCCGCCTTGGAGCGGTTGAATGCGGAAAGGTATTTCATCTCGCCCGCGCTGTGCGCCGATGTGCTGGGAATGGCGGGGGAACGGTCCTGATTCCGCTACGGCCTCAGTGTGTAGACCGACATTGATCCCGCCGCCTTGGACAAACGGTCGTCGTTGGTCCAAAACTCATCGCAAGCGTGATGAATCGCTGTCGCCAAATGCAGGGCATCGGGGGTTTTGAGGCGATGATGGGCACGCAGCAAAGTCGCCTTCTGGAAAACATCCTCGGGTATCGGCAAGGAAGTGGCGGTTTGGAAGAATTTGCGGAAACGCTGTTCCAATACTGGGTCGCCCCGGCGCATGGGACCGATCAGACATTCCAGTTGAACGAGGGGTGAAATGCAAACTACATCGGCTGGCTTTTGGCGCATGGCATTCGCAATCAGGGGGTAGAACGAAGCATTGCGCTCAACCAGATAAATCACTAGGCAGGAGTCGAGATAAATACGCGCCATATTATTCCCAAGCGTCCCGTTCGGCCTGAATATCGGCGTCCATTTCCTCGGTCGTCCGGGTGGAAAAGGGCAGGCGCTCCAATTCGTCGAGGAAGGCCAGCAACCCGGAGGCTTCCGGCGGGGCGAGGTCGGAGGGCGGCGGCTCGTCCAGCACAGTGACCAATACCCGGCGGCGTCCGGCAGAGCGAACCGGTTCTAGCAAACGGATTTCGCCGTGTTCATTCATAACGGCCTCGATGGTATTTAGCATGTTGTCCTCCAAACGGTGCTGTTCAATCGGGTTTATGGCACGGCGGCTTTGGGTTCAAAAATCCAGCGCCAAATTCCTATCCCCACCCTTAAATTTCCGGCCCTTACGAACGGCGGGCTTTTGCTTTTCGGCGTTGGCCTCCGGCGGGCCGGCATTCGCTTCCAACGCCGCCCGCCGCGCATTCAACGCCAACAACCTCGCCAATACCTCATCCCGCACTTCGTCCGGCCAGCGGTAGCGCCAGGGCTTTTTTTTACGGCTTGAGCGAGCGCCGGTTTCGGGGGCTTCGTCCTCGTCGTCTTCCCAATCCAGGAGAAAAACGCATTCGGTGGGAATATCGCCCCAGTCGTAGGCGTCCAGTACGGCGCGGTCCATCGCCGCGTGCAATTCCCGCAGGCGCAGGATATCGGGCGCGGTTTCTTCCGGGTCGTGGAAGCGGTTATAGGTTTTGGTCAGCCCTTCGTTGTGGCGGACCATGAGTTCGGCGCGGAAGTAATAATAGGCTTTTCCGACGGTCTCCAAGTCGAGGTTTGAGTCCCAAATTTGCGGGAATGGGAAGGTTTCAAAGCAGTCTGCAACATTGTATCGAGACCGGTCTTCTAGTGTTGCCCCAAAAAATTGGGTCCAGACTTGATGGACCTGATTGCAGAGCAAGGTAAAACCAAGGTAAGGGTTTTCGATGACGAAGACGATCAGTGTCTGATCGTAAATGCTGCCTGATTTTAATGAGGCAAAGGTTTCAAAATGTTTACTGGTGAGTGAACGAACTAAAATAGAAGGGAGATTTCTCATGGCATATTGTAATTCCGGACGGGCTCGCAGAAATACCCACCATCTTGAACGGCCAATCGCATCATTGGTTTTCAAGCGTTCCGGCCGTACCCGATTCTCCACAACCTCCAACAAATCCGGCCAATCCGCCGCCACCGGATCGGGATAATCCAGCGGCACAATCCCCGTTCTCAACCAGGTTTCCCGCTGCTTATCCTCCGCGCCCGCCCAGGTCGCGCCCAAATCCTCCCGCCGCAACGGAAAATCCGCGAAATTGATGACATAGCGATGATGGGCATGGGTGGGGCTGTCGTTGACTTCCTCGCCGCCGATATACGGGAAAATCCGTTCCGCGTTGCGCGGGTCTTTCTCGATCAAGCGGCGCATTTCCGACAGCGGCGAGGCCACACCCCGGCTGTCGGTGTCGTCGAAGGTGAAGCCCATCCCCAGCACGATGCTGCCCTGGAAACTCTTGCCCGCATTGGCCTTGAGCGGCGCGGGATCGTCATGGCCCCCGGCATGGAATAGATAGGCGGTGATTTTCTCGACCGGGCGGCCATCGAGTTCGGCCTTCACCCCGAGTCCGCTCCCGCTTACAGGAGAGGGGCTTTTTTGCACATGTACCACGCTGACCACCACCGCCGCCGCGCCCGGCCAACGATAGCGTTTCCGCGCCCAGTAAATCACCCCGCCATGGGTGCAAATCCAGCGCAGCCCGGTGGAACGAGTATCGCCCTGGCCGATGGTGTTGGTGGCGATCAAGCCGAACGCGCCCTCGGGCCGCAGCAAATCGAAGGCCCGCCGGAAGAAATGCGCCACCAGATCGGCGTTGCCGTGGGATTCGGCATGGATGTCCTTCAGCCAATCCAGATAACCCGCCCGGTTGCCGTTGATCAGCGTGTTCTTGCCGGCAAAGGGGGGGTTGCCGACGAAGGCGTCGAAGCCCGGCGCTTCCCGCTGGAACACCTCGGGGAATTCGATTTCCCAATGGAAGGGATGCACCGGCCGAGGGCCGGTGAGCAGCGCCGCCTGGGCCGCGTCGACTTCGGTCGGCAAGCCGGTGGCCATGGTTTCGTGGTAGGCCGCCCGCAGCGCCAGGCGCCGGGTTTCCCTCGCCTTGTCCTTGTCGGCGCCAAAATGCGCGGCGACGATGGCATCGCCCGCCAGTCGTACCGGATTCAGCCGTTCCTCGGCCTCGCGCAGGCGGCTGGACTTTTCCTCGGGCAGCAGGTCGTCGCCAGCGTCAAGAATCAACCGGCGGCGGGCCGTGGCGGCTTGCAGGCGTTCTTCCACGATGTCATGGATGTCCCGATTGACGGCTGGCTGCCAGTGAAACGCCTCGATTTGCCGGCGCGAGAGGCCGACCAGCGAATCCCCGGCTCGAATCGAGTGATCGAGGAAGGTGAAGGGATGATCCCGCGCCAAGGTGGCCAGCCACAGCGAGAGCTTGGCGAGATCGGCGGCCATGGGTTTGCGGTCCACCCCGTACAGACAGCGCTGGGCCACCAGTCGCCGGGCATGCAGTACCTCGTCCTCGTCGGGGGGAATGGACGGTATTTCGCCGTGGGCGTGCCAGGCATCGACCAGGGCCTCGCCCAATTGACGACAGGCTTCCACCAGGAATGCCCCCGAACCTACCGCCGGGTCGCAGATCTTGAGGTCGAGAATTTGCCGCGGCGTGGGGCGGTCACCGAACCGGGCCAGCACGGGCGCGAGGGTGCGTTCGACTATAGGCGCGGTCAGCGTGCGGGGTGTGTAGTGGGAACCGCTCTTGCGGCGTTCGTCGGAGGGTTGCAGGACCATGGCGCCGGCGGTTACTTGATGCGGCGTGGCTCCCCGGGCGATGCGCCGGTCCAGGGCCGCGAGCAGGTCATCCAGGCTTGTGGCCTGCTTCACCGCCGTCCCGGCGACGCCTTCGATCTTCTGGTCGTGGTGCTCCTTGAGCCACTTGCCCCGGTCGGCGGGTTTCACCGCCAGCAGGGCGGCCAGGTTGACGACCGTGGGCGCGGCCAGCTTTTTGGCGGAAGCCGGTTTCAGGGCGATGGAGGGTCCCTGCGCCAGTTCCAGCCGGAAGCCCATCATGGTTTCGTAGACGCTGCCGATCTGTTCGACATCCAGGGTCCGGTAGGAGAGCCGCTCACCATTCAGGATCAGGAGCTTGGACAGGACTCGCCAGATCACGCCATCGACGATCAGGGGCAGTTGCGCCGGTTCCTGGGTGCCCCCCTCCAGGAAGGGGAAGCGGTGAGGATCGAACAGGTAGCCGGCGCGTCGGGGCATGGCCATCCGGGGATGGCGGCAGCCGCCATGCACGGCCCGGAACAGGGCAATGAGCCGGGCCCAGGCGCCATAGCGGGAATCCAGGGTATCCGGGTAGCGTTCGTGGTCTGCGCGCAGCTTCTCGAAGAGGCCATGCACCGAGTAGTTCTGGGCATAGAGCGTGGAATCCGGCATCAGCCCGCGATCCTCGGCATACAGCAGGAACACCAGGCGCAGCAGGGTATTCAGCAGTCCCGCGTAGACGGCATCGGGATCATGGGCCAGCACGCCGGCCAGCAGGCGGCCATGACTGCGTTCGTCGGCGGCCTGGAAGCCGCGCAACAGTTCGTAGAGCGCGTCCAGGACCTGTCCGGCCAACTGGGTGGATACCCGGCTCTGGTACTCACGGCTTCGAGCCAGGATCGCGGGCAGGCGTTCGCTGGCCGGCCCCGCCAGCAGGCGCGAACGCTTCAGGAGCATGTGGAAGGCGGCCAGGATAGGCCGCCCCGCGACCTCCAGCATGTCCCGTACCTTGAAGGTCAGGTTGCCGGCATTCTCGCCACGCGGGGCGTACATCAGGCGCAGGTCAACGCCGTTCGCGATCAGGCCGATGGGCGCCCCGGTTTCCCGTAGCAGGCGCTCGCAGCGGCGGCTGGGCGAGGCGGCCCAGGCCCGAACGTCCTGGGCCGTGACCGTGTCCAGGTCGGCGCCCATGGGCAAGACCTGGACCAGCAGCAGCCAGGGCTGCTCCGGGTCCGCCGGCTTGGGATCGCGCAGGGCAAGGGTGGGTTGCAGGATTTCGCCATCCGGGAGTGGAATCAACAGCGTATCGGGCAAGGGGCGCGCGTCCGCGATGCCGTGCAACAGATCGGCGGGCCAACCCAGAAAGCCCATGAGCAGGGCGGGAAGATCGGTAATCGCGGGCAGCGGGTCACCGTTGCTGTCCAGCACTTCCCCGATGAAATTCTGAAAGTGTTGCTGCTCCTCGCGGACATCGCGCGGGAGGATGACCTGGGAATCCACCAGCGCGGCGGGGGATACCACCAGGCCATCGGGTTGCAGATAGCCCAGCCAGGCTTGGTGATCGCGGAGGGCGTAATCGTCGGACACTTGAGAACCTGAACTCTAATGATCGCTAGGCCGCGTCAGGAACCCAGCCAGGGATTCAAAATTCCGACCCCGGTGGCCTGGAAGTCCTCCACATTGCGCGTCACCATGCACATGCCATGCACCAGGGCCGTCGCGGCAATCAAGGCATCCCGTTCCGGGCGCGGATCCGGCACATGCAGCTTTGCGCAGCGTAAAGCCACAGCGGTATCGACGGGTAGAACGCGGTCGGCAAAGGTCGGCAGGACGCGGGTCTCAAGCCAAACGCGCAAGATTGAACCCTGCGCCGGGTCCCGCCTTTCCGCGAGGAGGACTCCGGCTTCCAGTTCCAGCACCGTGATGCTGGACAAAAACATTTCCGGCACCGGGATTGTGTTGGCCCAAGCGACAACGTTCGGGTCCGCTTTGCCCGACTTGGCTTTCCTCAATTCCGAAACGACATTGGTATCCAACAGAAACATCAAAACTCCGCCGGGCGGAAAAACGGGCCGGCCAAATGGGGGGGGGCGAACGGGATATCCGCGGAATCCGGCATGGCCAAGAGATCGACAATGCTCCCTTCGCCGCCCGAAATCCGTTGATACTCCTCGATGGTCATGAGCACATGGGAAGGCCGGCCCCGGTCAGTAATGAAAACCGGCCCCGCTGCCGCCGCCCGCTTCGCCCCGCCAATATCCTGGTTGAACTCGCTGCTGGTAAAAGTGGTGATTGCCATAATGAACTCCATTGCCCGGTGTAGTCATGTTGCTAAAAACAAACGAAGCGCGGAGCGGTCATGCAAATCCTCGCGCCGCCCCATGCCTTGAACGCCCATCGGCCAAGGGTGTTCCAATAGATCCGCCGCTATTTGGCGGGCCTGCTCGTAGTCGCCCGCCTTTACATCGCGGATGGCTTGCAGCAATTCCGCGCCGATATCCCGCTGGGCATCGCGCTCCAAGAGTTCATTTTCACTGAGTGGCATAGCCGAATTCCTCCGCAATTTGCCTGAGTATGTGGGATGGATGGTGAGCATTATCCCGTGACCGGCCAAAGATAAGCGATGCCCACAGGCTCCACGCGGGTGGAGGCGATCCGGTAAAAATCCAGGATGCGCTGGGGTTCGCGGGCCAGATCGGCATCCACGCCTTGCAGCCAGCGCTCCCAGTAACGGCGGTTGGATTCGGCCTGCCTGACTTCCTCGGGTGGGGCGTCATCGAAGCCGAGTTGCATCTGGATGGGCTTGCCCAGGGCCTCGGCGACCCGGCGGCGTTGATCCTCCAGGATGCCGCGCAAGGCATCCGCCTCGATCCGGCCGCGTTCCGCCAGTTTCTGTTCCGCCTCCTGCCGCGCGGCCTGGCCACGGGTTTCCAGGTGAGCCAAAAGCTGTTCGATATCCATCGCCAGGGCCGCCTGGAGCTGGCGCCGGACGGGTTCCGATACGGTAGCCCCGCTGGATTGCGGTAGCAAGGCCTGCTCCAGCAATTCCAGGGTGCGGGCTTCGGTCTCGCGTCCATAGGGCGCCAGTCCCGCTTTACGGCGTTCCGGCTCGATCCAGCGCGCGGTCACCGTCAGCAGTTCCTCGTGCAGGCGGATTGCTCCCGCGCCATACAAGGCCAGGCGGCCCAGCATGACCACGCGGGGGATCGCGTCCTCGGATTGAGCCAGGCAAGCCCTGGAGAGGTCGTGATGCACGAAGCCCTGGGCCAGGAACCGCCCCAGCAGGCGTTGCACCACGCGGTGTTCCAGGTGCAACTGGACGACGTCGTCGTCGATCCCTTCGGGCGCGCTGAATACGACCGGGCGGATGGGGGCCGATCTCCGCCACTCAAAGGATCGACGACCCTCCTGGGGCAGGACTCGCAAGGTATCCAGGGTGCTTGACCAGGTCGGGTCGGCGCCACGCCGTGCATCGAGGTTGGGGAATTCCCAGCGCTCGGGTTGTTGCGGCGGGGTCGGGACTTTGCGCAACGGGTCCGCGCCCAATAGTTCCAGGGAACACGACAGGGCTTGCCGGAAATGTTCGTGGTCCAGCCCGATCCACCGTCGGGCATCGTTGATCCGGCCCCGCAAGCCATCGATTTGCTTGCGCAGGGCATCCTGACGTTCCCTGGCCGCTTCCAGTTCCTCCCGGACGGTGGCCTCCTGGTGTTCCGCCATGCCGATCCCTTCGATCTCGTCCGCCAAAGCTTCGGCCCGGTCCCGGCGGATGCCGCCCTTGAGCGTGTCGGCCAAGCGCGTGGAAATCACCGGGGCGAGACTGCCCAGTTCGCGGCGGATGTTGTCGGTCTTGCGGATCAGGGCTTGCAACACCCGGTCTTCGGGGCGCTGGGTGTAGACGAAGTAATGGCAGAAAACCTCCGGGTTCGGCTGTAGCTTGCGGTCGATGCGCCCATTGCGCTGCTCCAGGCGGGCGGGATTCCAGGGCACATCGAAATGGAAGAGGCGCCAGCAATGGGCTTGCAGGTTCAGGCCCTCGCGGGCCGCGTCGGTGGCGACCAGGATGCGCAGCGGATGTTCCGCCGGCGATTGATTGAACGCCCGCTTGATGGCCTCGCGCTTATCCGGCGGGGTGGGGCCATGGAAGACCTCGATCCGGTATTCGGCGAGATCGGTTTCCGCGATGGCCATGCGCAGCAACTGGACCAGATAACGCTGGGTATCCTCATACTCGGTAAAGATCAACACCCGCAGGCGAGACCAGGCGGCGCCAGGGTGGGGTGAATCCTGGCCGGGCGCCCGGATGCCTGGGCAGAGATGTTCGCGCAGCCAGGCCACGAGGTGCCGGACCCGGGCGTCGGCGAGTCCACGGGCGGCGTTGGCGATGGCATCCATGCGGTCCAGCAGCGCCCGTTCCAGGGCGATATCGGCGCGCTCGTTCCGGCCCGCGGTGGCGAAGGTGGCTTGCTCGATGGCGGCGGCGGTGGTCCGGTCCTGCTCCTCCTCGGACTGCTGGGTGAAATCGTCGTCCGCGTCCGGCGCTTCGGCGAACAGGGCCAGCGCCTGTCGTACCGACGTGCCAGCGCTCGCCACCTGGATCGGCTCGTCCACCCACAGACGCTCCATGGTCTTGCGATGGATCTTCAGGGTCCGCGCAAAAGCCTCGATGGAGGACAGCAAGCGCTGCTGCAAGCCCGAAACCAGAAGATTCGCCTCGGCCCGTTGCCGCTTGGTGGCGTCCGCGTAACGGGTCTCCCGCGCCGCACGGTATTCCTCCAACAAACCGGAAAGCGCCAATTCCGGGGCGTCCGGCGGCAGCCCGGACAGTTCGACCTGGACTATGTTCCGCTTCGGGAAGCCGCCGCCGATTTCCCGGATATCCTCTTTTAGTCGGCGTACCATCACTTCATCGAGCCGTTTCTTGACGACCTTCACACCCCGGGTGAAACGATGTGGATCGAGTATTTCCAACAGGGCGCTGAAGCTGTTGGAATGGCCGTTGTGCGGAGTGGCGGACAGGAAGAGCCGATGCTCGAAGCGGGCGGCCAGATCCCGGATCGTGCGAGTAAAGCGGGAGTCGATGGCATAGCGGGACCCGCTGGCCGGGGCGGCATGGTGAGCTTCATCCAGAATCAGCAACGAGCCGGGGCGCAGGTTGCCCAGCCAGTCGCGCAAGGGCGCGGCGTAGAACTCGTCGATCAGCAGTCGGTGCGATACCAGGAAGCGGGGAAAGGTCGTCCAGGGGTTGACCCCGAATCCGCGTTCCTGCCGGATGCGTTCGATGTAGGCGCGGTCCAGGATTTCAAAGGTCAGCCCAAACCGGGATTCCAGTTCGTCCTTCCATTGCAGCAGCATCTGGGGTGGGCAACTCACCACGACCTCTCTTACCCGACGCCGCAACAGTAGTTCGGTGGCAATCAAACCGGCCTCGATCGTCTTGCCCAGGCCAACATCGTCGGCGATGAACAGGTTGACACGGGGTAATTGAAGCGCCTTCCTGAGCGGTTCGAGCTGGTAGGCATCAATCCGGATACCCGCGCGAAACGGTGACTGGAACAGTTTCGGATCGGTGGCGGTGACGCAGTTCCAGCGCAGGCTATGGAGATAGGCGCCAAAGAGCCGGGGCTCGTCAAAACCCTTTTCACCCAGGGTTTTCCAGGCTTCCTGGTCCAGGATTTCGGTGTCCGTTTCAAGGGCCCAGACCACATCCAGCTTCTCGCCCTGGGCATCGTCATCCAGGCACGCCGCCGATACTTGCGTCAGCCAGGGATCATCATGGACGGACTCCACCGCCTCGACCACGTAGGTACGAGTGCGAAGGCGAATGATCTGGCCGGTTTGGGGGAGGTTCATGCGGCAGTTCTGTTTGCAGGGAGAGCTTATTTTGTTCCCATTTTAATCTAGCGAGGTAGCGGGACTCGTGTGATCCACGCCTGATTTGTCCACGGCTTTACCTGATCACCTCTGCTTGCCGTTGAGCACGCGCCAATGAAAAACTCCGGCAGGCGGTGTTGGCCAACACGCTGGCGAATTTCGAGCCCGTCTTTAATCAGCAACTGGAAGATCTTCTGGTCGAACGAATGGATGGCAACGAGGAAATTTTCGTTCGCTTGATGAACGACGAGGCCTTTCGCCAGGCCGCCTCGGCTTATTTGATGCGGACGGTGTATTAGCAGGTCAGGGCGGGAGGATGATGCTGACGGAATCCGGTGGATGGAGCCGGTCTGCAACAGGCGGCATGCGCGGCTTATCCCTTGCCAACACGCTATGACTTGAGTTGACCGATCATGCGATACAGCGTGCGTTCTCCCACCCCCAGCGCCTTGGCGACCGCCGTACGTCGTCCCTGATGCCGTTCCAGCAGCAACGCCAGGTAACTTTGCTCGATTTCCGCCAGGGTCGGCTCATGATCGAAGCTCAGGGTAACCCCATTCATACTCTGATGTGCAGTCGTGCCGGGCTTGGGCAGGGTCAGATGCTCTTGATCGATTTTCATCTTGTTGCCGGACAGGATGACGGCCCGTTCGATGACGTTCCGCAATTCGCGGACATTTCCTGGCCAGTCATAGCTCACGAGAGAATGTTCCGCGGCTTCGCTCATGCGTTTACCGATCCTGCGCGTCACGCTGGGGTGAGACAGAAAGTATCGGGCGATCGGCAGGATGTCGTCGCGCCGCTCGCGCAAGGGCGGCACTTCGACCACAAAGGCATTCAAACGGTACAGTAAATCCTGGCGGAATTCCCCACGACTCGCCATATCGGCAAGGTCACGGTTGGTAGCCGCGATGATGCGGACTTCCGCCACCAGATCCTCTGTACCGCCCAGACGCCGGAAGCGTTTGGTTTCGAGTACACGCAACAGTTTGGCCTGGATGGCGGGTGGAATTTCGCCAATCTCGTCGAGAAATACGGTGCCGCCACTCGCATGCTCGATCAGCCCGGATTTCCGCTGCACCGCGCCAGTGAACGCTCCGCGCTCATGGCCGAACAGTTCCGATTCGAACAATGCCTCCTGCAGGGAGCAGCAATCCACAGCCATGAAAGGTTGGGCCACCCGCAAACTCAGACGGTGTATCTCCTGGGCCACCTTCTCCTTGCCCACGCCGCTCTCGCCAAGAATCAGTACCGTCGCATCGGTGGGCGCCACGGCCTGCAGACTGGTCAGTAATCGCCGCAGTGGCTGGCTGTTGCCGATGAGCAGGCTGGGAGCTTCCTGCCGGAGCAAATGGGTATAAAAATCGCCCGTCCGGTAGAGCATTGCGTTATCAATAATGCGGCGTACCGCGGCGATCACTTCCGCCGTATCCACGGGTTTAACGAGAAATTCAGCAACCCCCAGGCGCAAGGCCTGCAATGTGTCTTCACTGGCAACATTCTCCGGCAGAAGCGTCAACACGGAATGTAATGCCGCCCAGCGCTTGATGACTGACTTGCTGACATCTCTTGGCCAGGGGTGATCGACGAGAATCAAGTCAGGGTGTTCGGCGGTCAGTTCCGTCTCATGCGTCATTCCCTGCGTGTAAAGGCCGACACTGTAACCTTGCTCGTTCAAGGCCATGCTGAGATTTTGGCGGGATGATGCCTCTCCACCAACTAGGAGAATATGTTCGTTCATGACTTGAGCGGTTGTGGGCGGTTGATGCCATTTAAGGAGTGCCAAATTTACCTGATTCCTGCCATTCTGGCAGTAAATATCACGCAAGCGGCAAACACTTTCTCATAGGGTATGTTGGGCGAGAGGGCTGAATCGACCAAACTCGGAGGTGAGATTTACCTTGTTACTGGCGCCAGCCCACCTGATTCGCAATACTCAAGGGGCACGGCGGCCGACTGTCCGACGCTAATGGCTATTTCACCCCGTTATCCAGGCCACGAACCAGGCGATGTTTGGATTGCCCGTATCGGCAATACCCGTCAAACTTCAATACTTCACTTTCGATGCCCCAAACCCCACTTGTTGTGCCCGTACGTTCCACCATGAACCCTTTACCCTTGCATCTCGAACTGTTGGCGCCGGCCAAGACGGCCGAGATCGGCATTGCAGCCGTCAATCATGGCGCGGATGCCGTATACATTGGCGGACCAGGATTCGGGGCCCGGCATAATGCCGGTAACGAGCTTACCGCTATCGAACGGCTGATCCGTCATGCCCACCGCTATAACGCCCGTGTCTTCGTGACACTCAACACCATCCTTCGCGATGATGAACTGGACAGCGCCCGCCGCTTGGCCTGGCAGGTCTACGAGGCCGGCGCCGACGCCCTGATCGTGCAGGACATGGGTTTGGTGATGCTGGATTTGCCACCCATTCAGCTCCATGCCAGCACCCAATGCGATATACGCACCCCGGATAAGGCCCGTTTCCTGCAAGATGTGGGTTTCTCCCAGATCGTGGTGGCCCGCGAATTGACGCTGGATCAGGTCCGCGCCGTAGCGGCGGTGCTGGATCGGGCCGTACTGGAATTCTTTGTCCATGGCGCGTTGTGCGTGGCCTTCAGCGGGCAGTGTTATATCAGTCATGCCCATACCGGCCGCAGCGCTAACCGTGGCGATTGTTCGCAGGCCTGCCGGTTACCCTACGAGGTAGTGGACGGACAGGGCCGCATCGTGGCGCATCAGAAGCATGTGCTGTCAGTCAAGGACAACGACCAGAGCGCCAACCTGCGGGCGCTGGTGGAGGCCGGGGTGCGTAGTTTCAAGATCGAGGGCCGCTACAAGGACATGGCTTACGTGAAGAATATCACCGGCCACTACCGCGGCTTGCTGGACGGGTTGTTGGCGGAGCGTACCGACCTGCGCCGTGCCTCTAGCGGCACGACGCGGCTGCTCTTCACCCCCGACCCGGAGCGCAGCTACAACCGCGGCAGCACGGATTACTTCGTCCATGGCCGTAAGGAGGACATCGGCGCGTTCGACACGCCGCGGCATGCCGGGCTGCCGCTGGGTTGGGTGGTCAACACCGCCGCCGATCATTTTGATCTCGAACTTCATGAGGGCGTCGCGCAACTCAACAACGGCGACACCCTCACGTATTTCGACTTGCAACAGGGTTTGCAAGGCTTCCGCGTCAATATCGCCGAGCCGCTGGGCGGCCCGCGCTGGCGAGCGTTCCCCAACGAGCCTGTGGCCGGATTCAAGGACTTGCGCCCAGGCGTGGCGCTTTCGCGTAGCCGTGACATGGCCTGGGAGCGGCTGATGGAGAGTGACCGCACCGCCGAACGGCGCATTGTCGTGGAACTGACGCTGATCGAAACCCCCGACGGCCTGGCTTTGCAAGTGCTGGACGAGGACGGGCATGCCGCCTATGTCGAAATCGCCCAAGAGCGACAGGCTGCTCGCGATCCGGCCCGCGCCGAAGCCGGGATGCGAGACGCCATGAGCAAGCTGGGTAACACCCTGTTCGAGGCGCGGGCAATCGCCATTCAGCCGTTGGAACGGGACCGGCCCGGTTTCTGGCCCGCCTCGGTTCTGAATGCGCTGCGTCGCGACGGCATCGGCGCCCTGGAACAGGCCCGCGAGGAGGCCTGGACCCGATTGCCTCGCGTCGCACCGGTGGCGCCGCCTGCCGCCTATCCCGACGACAGTCTCAGCTACCTCGCCAACGTCTACAACCATGAAGCTCAGCGGTTCTACCTGAAGCATGGTGTCCAGGTGGTCGACGCCGCCTACGAGAGCCACGAGGCGTTGGGCGAGGTGAGCCTGATGATTACCAAGCACTGCGTTCGCTACTCGTTGTCGCTGTGCCCGAAACAAACCAAGGGGGTGACGGGTGTACAGGGCACGGTGAAGGCCGAACCGTTGCAACTGGTCAATGGCAAGGAGAAGCTGACGCTACGGTTCGATTGCAAGGCTTGTGAGATGCATGTGGTGGGCAAGATCAAACGTGCTGTCCTGAATGCGCCGGCGGAGCAGCCGTTGCGCTTCTATCGCAGCCGGCCACGGTCCCCCGCGGCGGGTTGACTGTGCCTGAGTCGTTACGAAAGCCAAGCCGGCTGGCGGTTCAATCGTTGTGGGGCTGATGGAGGGGCGAGATGTCTATAACCAGCACCTCCCAGGACGAAATAGCTTCCCGTTTTGACGACATTCTTGGGCGCGCCGGCAGAGTGTATATCATGCTCTGCCGCGCGCGAATCGAGGATTTTTGCGCCCGGCATTTCAGTTTTGAGGGCGCCTGGCGCATTCATCGCAAAGCGTTAGGTCATGATCTCTGGAAAGTGCCGGTCAATGCGCTGTGGGCGATTCCGTATCTGGCTAGCCAGGGACTGTCAGTGGTATCCAACAAGCTTGGCTGGCGCCAGACAGCCGAACGATTGAGCCACCTTCCTCCCGGCTTCCAGACCGACGTGGCGCGTGAAATCGAATGGTTGATCCATACCGAATTACTACAATTGCCCATTCAGCAGCAGGGTCGGCAGTCGGCACAGGATTCCTTACTGGCGCTGCTCGTGAGCGATGAGGAAGTCATACGACGACTGGGCAGTGAATGGCGGACCCTTGCCGCCCTGGACCCTCATGGCCGCGCCCGGGACAAATTGGAGGAGTATCTGATGGTTTATGCGGGCAGTCGGGTGGCCGCCAATGATCTCGCGGGTTCCCTGCTTTCAATGGCGGCTGGCGCCGCCGCGTTGCGGAAGTTCACTCCGGGTGCGGTGGCCTTGGGTACGGCATCCGCGGCGGTTCTGGCTCAGGAAATCGCCATCGCCAACTTCGCGCTGGGACCGGCCCTTGGCTCTCTCTACTATGGGTTGTTCCCCGCCGCTGCCTCCACCGGTCTCATTGTTGCGAGCGTCAGCAGTTTGATGGCGGCACTGGGTGTCATTGCCGCGTTCTCCGGGATAGTGACGGATCCCTTGCAAAGCCTGCTGGGTCTCCATCAACGCCGATTGCACAAATTGCTCGATGCCCTGGATGCCCAACTCCAGGGCCAAGGCGGTCAATTCAAGCTGCATGATGCCTATTTGGCCCGTGTTCTGGATCTCATCGACCTCATTCGCGGCGCGGCCCGAATCGTCAAGTGAATCCCCGCCGTCGGGCTAGATGCGGGCTCTTCGGTTGTACCGTTTGATTTGGGAGCCCCGCCCAATAATGATTACATCCATAGCATGGATGTCGGCAAACCATCGACCGTTAACCATTTGAAGGCTGTCATCAATGAACATACGCCCAACCGCCGGCTTTGCCCGGATGATCCTGATCGGTCTCATTGGCAATGTCATGGAATGGTACGATTTTGCCGTCTATGGTTTTTTTGCGACGGTCATAGGCAAGCTCTTTTTTCCGGCGGACAATCCGGCCATCTCCCTTGTTGCCTCATTTGGCGCCTTTGCGGCCGGCTTTCTGGTGCGTCCCCTGGGTGGACTGCTGTTTGGCAGGATCGGCGACCGGATGGGGCGACAACGGGCGATGCTAGTTTCGATCCTCTCCATGGCCGTGCCCACGGTCATGATGGGATTCCTGCCCACCTATGCGACCGCGGGATTCCTGGCCCCCATACTGATCGTTACCCTACGGATGGTGCAGGGCCTGTCAGTGGGCGGCGAATTCACCAGTTCCCTGGTGTATCTGGCCGAACAGGCACCGCCCCAGCGCAGGGCCCTGCTGGCCATTTGGGGTAACTGGGGCGCGTCCGCCGGAATTCTGGTGGGATCCGGTGTAGGTTGGGCGGTCAATGCCATTCTTGATGATGGGCAGATCCTGGCTTGGGGCTGGAGGGTCCCCTTTTGGCTGGGTGGGCTGGTAGCCTTGGCGGGCTGGTGGATTCGACATGGACTCCACAACGAACTCCCCCTCTATGCCACGGAGAGTCCTGTCCGGGCGGTATTTACCACCTACCGGCGGGATGTTCTCAGGGTGGCTCTCCTGAATATCGGCTCCGGTGTCGCCTTCTATACGGCTTTTGTCTACGCCGTCAGTTACATCCGCCGTATCGACCACTTGTCGGAAAGCCTGGCGCTGGAGGTCAACACCAAAGCCATGCTGCTGCTATTGGTGATGCTGCCGCTGTCGGCCTGGCTGTCCGACCGGTTCGGTCGCAGGCCACTGCTGCTAGGCGCCTATGGCGGACTCTTCGTGGGCGCCGTCCCGCTGTTTCATCTCATCCATTCCCATCACGAACCACTGATCTTGCTGGGAGAGTTTGGTTTTGCCGTGATTCTCGGACTCATGACCGGCGGAATCGTTGCCGCCAATGTCGAATTGATGCCTCGGGCCATTCGCTGCACCGGGCTAGCCTTTGCCTACAATGCCTCCATCGGGTTATTCGGGGGGGTCACCCCGATGGTGGCTGCCTGGCTCATCATGGTTACAGCCAATCCCGTGGCTCCGGCTTACTGGGTCATGGGCGCCGCCGCCATCTCACTGCTGACACTGATTCTGTCGGTTCCCGAAACGCGACACCTGGAGATTTGACGACAGCGAAGGTCGAACGCTTTAGTTCAGGAGTGGGTTGGTCATCCGCCAATCACATCCGGCGCTCACCAGACGGTGGCTATGGAGGGGCGAACCTACAAACCCGCGGACTTGTTCGGTGATTGAGTGCCCCGGAACCCTTCGCGCTGTGACCGGTATGGATCATGCGTAAAGAGAAATCGCAGGGTCCCATGACCCTGGCAGCAACGACGACTTGCCTGACCTGGCCTGAAAAATTCTTTGCAAGGCATTGATTAGTCGGGCTGCGGCAATTTGCCCCGTGGGTTTCGGATAGCGTGTACCGCCGTGTTGCAATACACTCATGAGTTGAGGAACCCAACCGAAGGAAACAAGCCATGCTAGCCCCAGAATTACAACAAGTACTCAATGCCGCGCATCGTGACCCATTCACCATTCTTGGCAGACACTTCGAAGGTGATCGACTGCGGATCAGGGCGCTGATTCCCCGCGCCGAATCGGTGTCGATCGCCGAGGGTGGTCACGTGATGCACCGGGTTGAAGGCACGGATATCTTTGAATGGTGGGGCGGCGCGGATCAGGTGCCGGAGCGTTATCGGCTGATCTGGCGCGACGATGAGCATCGAGAACACATCGCCCATGATCCGTATTGCTATCCCCCGCAATTATCCGATTTCGACCTGCATCTGTTCGGCGAAGGCAAACATTGGCATGCTCATCGTCTGCTGGGCGCGCGCGTGCATGAGACCGAAGGTGCGGCCGGGGTGCTGTTTTCCGTCTGGGCCCCGCATGCGGCGCGGGTCAGCGTGGTAGGTGACTTCAATCGCTGGGATGGGCGTGCCCACATGATGCGCGTCCACGGTAGCGGGGTATGGGAGCTGTTCATCCCCGATCTCAGCCCCGGTATCGTCTACAAGTTCGAGATCAGGGCGCGCAACGGCGATGTCTTTCTCAAGACCGATCCCTTCGGCCGCCGTTTCGAACTCCGGCCTGCCACGGCCTCCATCGTCGAGCCGTCCGACACTTACCAATGGCAGGATCAATCCTGGTTGAACGCCCGGGCGGAATTCGATTGGCAACATAGCCCCATGTCGATCTACGAGGTGCATCTCGGTTCATGGCTGCGCGGGCCGGAAGGTGAATTACTGAACTACCGCGAAATTGCCCCGCGTCTGGTCGCTCATGCCAAAGGGCTGGGATTCACGCATATCGAGTTGATGCCGATTACCGAACATCCCTACGACAAATCCTGGGGTTATCAGACCACTGGCTATTACGCCCCGACCAGCCGCTTTGGCAGCCCCGATGATTTCCGCTGGTTCGTGGATTACTGCCACCAGCATGATGTAGGCGTCATCCTTGACTGGGTGCCGGCTCACTTCCCGAAGGACGCGCATGGTCTGGCCTGGTTCGACGGCACCGCGCTATTCGAGCATGCGGATCCACGCTTGGGTGAGCACAAGGACTGGTCCACCCTGATCTTCAATTTTGGTCGCTATGAGGTGAAGAATTTCCTCATTTCCAGTGCCTTGTTCTGGCTGGAGGAGTACCACATCGACGGGTTGCGGGTGGATGCGGTGGCGTCCATGCTCTATCTGGATTATTCACGGAAGGAAGGCGAGTGGGTTCCCAACAAGTACGGCGGCCGCGAGAATCTGGAAGCGATCGATTTCATGCGCCAGTTGAACGAGGTCACCCATCTGGCGGTGCCGGGGGCGCTGATCATGGCCGAGGAATCCACGTCCTGGCCGCAAGTGACCAAGCCCACCTCCTCGGGTGGTCTGGGCTTCGACCTCAAGTGGAACATGGGTTGGATGAACGATACGCTCCGCTACATGGAAAAGGAGTCGATTCATCGCCAGTATCACCACGGCGAACTCACCTTCAGCCTGATCTATGCCTTCTCCGAGAACTTCCTGCTGCCGTTCTCCCATGATGAAGTGACGCACGGCAAGCGGTCCATGCTCTACAAGATGCCCGGTGACGAATGGCAGCGGTTTGCCAATCTGCGCCTGTTGTATGTCTACATGTTCACCCACCCGGGCAAGAAACTCCTGTTCATGGGCAGCGAGTTTGCCCAGGGCGAGGAATGGAACAGCACCGAGGCCATGGACTGGTATGTGCGGGATTACCCCTTCCATCAGGGCGTGGAGCGCCTGGTCGGTGATCTGAACGCACTCTATACCCGCGAGCCCGCACTGTATGCGCTGGACTTCGACTGGCAGGGTTTCGAGTGGATCGACTGCAACGATCACCAGAATTCGGTGTTGATCTACCTGCGGCGGGTCGAGGAGCAATTCGTGGTGGTGGTCATCAATTTCACACCGGTGCCGCGCGATAATTTCCGAATAGGCGTGCCGGCGCTCGGAAACTACGAAGAGATCATGAATTCCGACGCCAACGCTTATGCCGGCAGTGGCGTCGGTAACAGTGGCAGAACTCTGGTGGCGGATGATCTGGCGTGGATGAATCGAGCGCATTCCCTGGAGGTCAACCTGCCGCCGCTGGCCGGCATCGTACTCAAGCTGAAACCTGAACCGGTTGCCGTCAGTGCCGTTGACGTGAAGGCGGAGGATGCCGGATCCGACGCCGAGGAATGAAGCAGGCTTTGCCCATTCCGAACGATAACCATTGGACGAGCAGCGACTGTTGAGCACCCTGTTCCCTCATTCAAGGAAAACTCACCATGGCGAAAAATCCTATAGCTACCCCTCCCCAAGGCAATAACACCGAGGCGACCTCGGTAAAGACAACAACGACGGCCGAACCGGTGGCGAAACCAGAGGCCGCCCCGGTGGCGGTGGCCAGGCCGAGTCCATCAGTGGAGTCGCCGATGACAGCAAAACCCGCCGATGCGCCGGCACCCGCCGTGAAACCAGTAAAGGGGGAAGCAAAACCCTCTGAAAAGTCTGCTGAAGAGGCCAAGGCGCCTGCTCTGGAAGCGGCTGCCAAACCCGCACCGGCAGTTCCTAACCCGCCAGCCATTAGGGTAGAGGCAAGCAAAGCCAGTACGACCGACGTGGTAACCGTGTCCTCAACAATGGCGGAAACCGTCACCGAGGCCGTTGCTTCGGCGCCCATGCCGACTTCGTCCAAACCCACCGCCGAGACCGCCAAGGCCGTCGAACCGCCAGCCGTTGAGGCATCGACCCAGAACGAGCCGACCGTGGCACAGGCGGCTCCCGCTTCGGTAGCCGCCCCCGCCGAGCCCCGGTCCATGAATGTGGAAGAGCCCCTTCCGGTCGAGGAACCGGTGCCGGTCGAGGAGCCGCCGGCCGTGTTCCATTCCCATCACCCTAGGGATCTGTTCATCGTTCAGATCGCGCCCGAAATGGCCCCGGTGGCCAAGGTGGGCGGCTTGGCCGATGTGGTGTTCGGGCTGACCCGGGAACTGGCGATCCGCGGCAATCACGTCGAAACCATCCTGCCCAAATATGACTGCATGCGGTACGACCATATCTATGGTTTGCAGATCGATTACCAGGATCTCTGGGTGCCTTGGTATGACGGCGCCATCCATTGCACCGTCTATTTCGGGTTTGTCTATGATCGGCGCTGCTTCTTCATCGAACCCCACTCCAACGACAATTTTTTCAATCGTGGCAGCGTCTATGGTTTCCAGGACGACGTCATGCGCTATGCCTTTTTCACCCGGGCGGCCATGGAATTCCTGTGGAAGGCCAACAAGCACCCGGATGTGATTCATTGCCATGATTGGCAAACCGCACTCGCGCCGGTCTACCTGTATGAGTTTTACCAACGCATGGGGATGACACACCCCCGCGTCTGCCTCACCATCCACAACTATCAGCACCAAGGCGTGACGGGCGGTGAATTGTTGAAGGCCACGGGTCTGCACGATCCTGGACGGTTCTTCGATTACAACCGGATGCGGGACAATCATCATCCCAAAGCCCTGAATCTGCTCAAGGCCGGCATCGTCTACTCCAACTTCATTACCACCGTATCGCCGCGCTACGCCTTCGAGACCAAGGATCAGGGGCAGGGGTTCGGGCTGGAGCCCACCCTGCATACCCACCAAGTCAAGTATGGCGGGGTCATCAACGGTATCGATTACGATGTCTGGAATCCGGAGATCGATGGCCAGATCCCGGTCCGCTATGGCGTGGACTCTGTCGATGGCAAGTACGACAACAAGCGTGCGTTACGCCAACGGCTGATGCTGGCGGACAACGAGAAGCCCATCGTCGCCTTCATCGGCCGTCTCGATCCGCAAAAGGGCCTGGAGCTGGTGCGTCACGCCATTTTTTACGCGTTGGAACGGGGCGCCCAGTTTGTCCTGCTGGGTTCCAGTCCCTATCAGCACATCAACAATGATTTCTGGGGTCTCAAGCACATGCTGAATGACAGCCCGGATTGCCACCTGGAAATCGGCTTCAACGAGGAGTTGTCGCATCTCATCTACGCCGGTTCCGACATGATGTTGGTGCCCAGCCGCTTCGAGCCCTGTGGTTTGACCCAGTTGATCGCGCTCCGCTATGGCACCGTCCCCGTGGTGCGTTCGGTGGGCGGTCTGGCCGACACCGTATTCGACAAGGATTTCTCGGATCGGCCACTGCATGAGCGGAATGGCTATGTCTTCGAGCATTTTGACACGGCTGGACTGGAATCCGCCCTGGGACGGGCGATTGCCTGCTACTTCGAATATCCAGACCACTTCCGTGAAGTCATGAAGAATGCCATGCGTTGCGATTACTCCTGGAATCGCCCGGGCCTGGATTACCTGAATATCTACGACTACATCCGGGAAAAATAGGGCTTCCGACATGAGTTTCGCGCGAGGTCCAATCTGAGTCCGGGTAGCTCCTCGCGCGATTCCATTGTTCCGTCTTTCCGCAAGATGACTTCCAGTTGTGGGTGGCTATCCTTGCGAACGCACGACCGTATTGGATAGTGCAGCCCGACCATGGAGCCCATCATCGTGAATGGTATGAGGTGCCGTCATTGGATCAGGAGGCACACCCTCATGCTTCACATGTTCTTCATCGACCGGGAACGGGTCCGTTCTTGGACCTACAATCCGTCCGGCGTGGAGAAAATCATGCCTGAATTCGCTGGCGCTTTCCCGGCGAGGGATCGTTATGAGGTCGCCGACTCAGGCACCGCCAACCGTTCGTGCTGAGCGAACGGGATTTTGAATCGCTCAACTGCCGTTTTTTGGTTCAATCATCTGGAGAAACCATGAAAACCAGCACGCGTTGTCGTCCGTTACGAACTCTGACGCAATTGGCCATCATCCTGGCTTTGACCGGTTGCGTGGGATCGCCAGCCAATCAGCCATCCAGAACCGCGGTCGGAAAGACCGCGTTATCCCCGGTTGAACCCGTCAATGCCCGAGCCATCCTGACTCGCATGGCGCGTCGACTCGCGGGTAGCCCCGCCTACAGCGTCAACCTGCACAGCAGCTATGACGTCATGCAGCCCACCGGGCAGAAAATCGAATTTATCGAAACCCGCGAGGTCACCCTCAAACGGCCGAACTATCTGCGCATCGAGGTGGAGGAGAGCAACGGTGAGCAGCATCTGGTCTACTATGATGGTAGGACGCTCACCGCCTACAGCCCATCCCAGAACGTCTATGCGCAAACCGCCAAGTCAGGCGGTATCGACCAGGCCGTCATCTATTTCCTCAAGGACTTGAACATGCGGCTGCCTCTGGCCATGCTCCTGTTGTCCCGTTTTCCGGAGGAAATCGAAAAGCATACCCTGGACTTGGACTATGTGGAGTGGGCGAACATCGATGGTATTCCCACGCATCATTTGGCGGGCCGCACCGATGCCGTCGACTATCAGGTCTGGGTGGCGGCGGGCGCCGACCCGACTCCGGTACGCATCGTTCTGACTTACCGAACCGCTGAGGGACAACCGGAATTCCGGGCTCAGTTCTCTGATTGGGACTTTTCGCTCCAAAATCTGGATGAAAAGTTCATATTCCAACCGCCCGAAGGGGCGCGGAAGATCGGGTTCCAGGCTGAAATGCCCCAAGTTTCGCCCATGATGACAGGGAAGACGCAATCCACTGGAGAACAGCCATGACGCAGAAATTATCAACTCTCCTGGTAATCGCTTTCAGCACGGCCATGTTGCTCACCGCGTCCACAAATATCGCTGCCCGCGGTTTTGGCGGAGGAGGGATGGCACAATTCGGAGGGGGTGCAATGGCTCGGGGCGGCGGCGGGTTTTCACGCAGTGGTCCCGCGGCAAGCGGGAATTTTTCCACGGGGTCGGGCAGTGCATTTTCCGAACGCTCGGCTCAGCACGCCCAGACGCAACAAACCGCCGCCGTTAACCAGCAGGGTCGCGCCTCTAGCCGACAGCAACAACTCAGCGTCTCGCAACAGAGCCGGCAACAGCAATTACAATCCTCGCGGCAAAGCCGTCAACAGCAGCAGCAATACACGCAACAGAGTCGACAACAACAGCAGTCCCAAGTGCAGCAAAGCCGGCAGCAAACCTATACCCAGACAACCCAATCGCGACAACAGGCCGCCCAGAGTTATCAGGGGGCCTACGCGCCTGCTGCTCGATATCAGGGCGCCTACTACGCCAACCGGGCTTACTATCCACCACCGGCGGCAGTCTATGCCCCCGCCGCGCGCGCCGAATACATTGACAACAATACAGTCAGCAATGGCGAGGCAGCGGCCCTGGCAATGGGTACGGCAGCGGTGGGTTACGCGGTGGCCAAGGCGGGTAGTTCCACGAAAAGTAGCTCCTCCAGCGCGTCGAGTACTGCGGCGTCATCGGGGGGATTGCCTTGCAATCCCACGACGAAAGTCGTGAAGGGTGTGACCTATTACCAGTGCGGCTCGAACTGGTATACCCAGGCCTATGGCAGCACAGGCGTCATATACATGCCTGTGCCGCCGCCACAGTAGTCAGGGAAGGGTTACAAAACTTTTCCCCAAGTGGATTTCTCAATATTCAATAGTTGAGAAAAACCCTGGTCGCTCCGGGTTGGCTTCGGTGATGGCTGTGCCAATAGTCGATCATCCGGAGGAGTCTGAACCTGGGTCAATACCTCATCCGGCGCAGGCATGTATATTGATCGCTCTCCGCGAGTGGGGCCATGCCGATTCCGAGGCTGTACTGACAGCAAGACCGATGGATTGAGCCGAGATCCAGTATCAGCTTGGCCATCAGTCCTCGGGTAAGCGTGTTCTAGTCGTTATCAACATGAATCCATTACGAAGTGAAAACCCATGAAGCTTAAACCTATACTTCTGACCGCCCTGCTGCTGGTTGGTCCGGCGGCCGTTACCCATGCCCGAGACCCAGGCGTTAATCAGCCTGGCGCCTATGGCGGTACGGCGGGTGTGGGAGTTTTGCCGGGAGTGGGTGCCGGGCGGGCTGGCGCGCCAGCGGCAGTAGGAGGTGCGGGGGGGCCAGCCTCGGGCATAGGGGTCCGGCCGGGTGCGGGCGCCGGTCGGGCCGGTGCGCCTCCGGCAGCCGGTGGCGTGGGCGGCGCAGCATCTGGTATTGGCGTCCGCCCGGGGGCAGGCGCGGGCCGCGTTGGTGTCAGAAGGTAAGTCTTGAGTTCCATATGGCATCAAACGGTTGGGTTGGCGGAGAGTGGTGCGGACCCATGGATGAGGGGCTGTCATACAACCTGCTCAGTGCTGTGCCAAGCCTTGCAACCCGGGTTTGATGCGCCTGCGTCGGATCGAGTTCATGGAAGTTCACAGAACACCCTATTGAAACAAAGGCAACCCAAATGACAGACCAGCCATTCAGACCCAATCCGCCCTTCTTGGCGGATCTCCGGCAAACCCTGGTGTCAGTGGCAGGATGGTGCTGTCTGCTTCTATTTCTGAGCGGGTGCTCGACGCCGGTCAGCGTTGATCGTGTGGATGCCCAGACGGCCTATGGCATCCAGATTCAGAGCGCACTTTCCTCGGGTCAACCCTCCGAAGCCTCGAAAATGGTTTTGCGTCGTCAGGGTTTGATGGATCGCTACCAACAGGAACCGGGCCTGGTGCTGGCCGAACTGCACCGAAGCCTGGATGCGCGCGAGGATGTCGACCGACTTTTCACCTTATCGGAATTATCCTTTCTGCAAGGGCAGCGAACGGGTGACCGGTCCTATTATCTGGCCGCGGCGGTCTATGCCTGGGCGCTGCTGTTTCCCGGCGACCGGGTCAGCGCCCGTTTGCCGCCAACAGACGCCCGCGTGCGGCTGGTTTATGACCTCTACAATCAGGCCATAGCGTTTGGCTTCGGATCTGGCAAGGATGGCGAGGTACGCCCGATGCCGGGGGTCTATCCACTGCCGTTCGGGCAGTTGCGGGTCAGCCTCGATCCTACCGGCCTGGAATGGGGCGGCTATCGGCTGGGCCAACTGATGCCTACGACCACGCTGGAAGTCGACGGGCTCAGGAATCGCTATCATCGCCTGGGGTTGGGCGCGCCGCTGGCGGCCAGTCTGACGCATGATGCGTCGCGCAAGGTGGTCGGTTCGGAGCGCCTGGGACCCCATATCAAGGTACCTATCACCTTGCTGCTCCGTCTCGAAAGGGCCCGGGAGAGTCTGAATAGAGGTCATCTTCAGGGGCGCATCGAGGTTTATGCGGCTGACCAGACGGCGACAGTCAACGTGGAGGGTGAAGTCCAGCCGCTGGATTCCGATCCGACAGCGGCGCTGGCCTATCAATTGGACACCAGCCCTTTGTACGCGATGGAGATCAGCAATTTCCTGGGCGGCGGGATGTTGAAGCGCCTGATGCCCCGCAACCGTACCCAGGATGGTTTGTACACCCTTCATCCTTACCGCAAGGGACTGATCCCCCTGGTGCTGGTACATGGCACCGCCTCCAGCCCGGCACGCTGGGCCGAACTGGCCAACGAGCTGGAGGGTGATCGGCGCATCAGCGAACGCTATCAGATCTGGCTATTTACCTATGAAACCGGGAATCCGATCGGTGTCTCGGCAAGCCGTCTGCGCTCCGCCTTGACCCAGGCTGTGCGAGAGTTCGATCCCAGGGGGGAGGATGCGGCTCTACAGCGTATGGTCGTGGCGGGCCACAGTCAGGGCGGATTACTTACCAAACTGACCGCCATAGACAGCGGGTCGAGTTTCTGGGAAAGCGTCAGCAGCAAACCTTTCGAACAACTCAAGGTGGATCAGAAAACCCGCGAATTATTACGTGAGCGGGTCTTTTTTACCCCTTTGCCTTTCGTCAAGCGTGTGATTTTTGTCGCCACCCCACATCACGGAGCACTGCTCGCTTCCGGTTATATCGGGGCGCTGGCTACCAAACTGGTGACCTTGCCATTCAATGTGTTTGGCGCGATCACGGAGGCGATCACGATGTCCGGCGACGAGAAACTGATGGAGAGGCTCAAGAATCCTCCCACCGCGGTGGACAACATGAATCCGGATAACCCCCAACTCAGGATCCTGGCTTCCATTCCGGTTCCAAAAGCAACCCTGGCGCATTCAATCATCGCGGTCAAAGGCAATGGCCCCAAGGAGGCGGGCGACGATGGCGTCGTGGCGTATCGAAGCGCGCATATCGATGAGGCTGTCTCCGAGAAAGTGGTACGCTGGGATCATTCCTGCCAGGATCAGCCGGAGGTCATTGAGGAAATCCGCCGCATTCTGCTCCTCCACGCTAGCGAAGCGGATGAAGCAAAACGGTGACGGGGCGTCTGCCCAAGGTGCTAGGCCAGGGATTGGCGACCCTGTGCCTGTTCGGTGCGACAGCTTGGGGAATCCTGGTGATCCACTACCTCGGGCCTGGTTCGACAGCGATGCGCCTCACTCTGGCGCTCGCCTTGGCCGTCCTGGGGCTGGCCGCGCTAGCCTGTATCTGGTTTCGGCGCGCGCCTGGGTTGGTGTGGCTGGCCTACACCGCCGCCCTCGCTTGGGTACTGATGGTTTGGCGCGGCGCCGAGCCTCGCAATAATCGCGACTGGCAACCGGAAGTGGCGGTGCTGCCTTACGCGACCTTCGATGGCGATCGGGTGACGGTCCACAATATCCGCAACTTCGACTATAGGACCGAAGCCGATTTCACGCCCGCCTACTACGACCGGACGTTTGATTTGAATCGGCTGGATCGGGTCGATCTGGTAGCCGCTTACTGGATGGGTCCGGCCGTGGCCCATCTGTTCCTGACCTTCGGCTTTGGCGCGGATCATCTTGCCATCTCGATCGAGGCGCGCAAGGACCAACAGCGCCCCTATGCCACCTTGCCGGGTTTTTTCCGGCAGTATGAGCTGATCTATGTCGTCGCCGACGAGCGCGACGCCATCAGGGTCAGGACCAACTACCGGGCCGACCCGCCCGAGGACGTGTACCTGTATCGGATTAGAGGACATCCGGCACATCTTGTGCTTAACCATGTGTGGCCTGAAAATCCGTGTCTTTGGCCAAGCGCAGGGGTGTTATATGAGCGACCATGAGGTATCCGACCGCTTTTGGGAACAGGCGGAACCGCTACTGGCGCCGTTCAAACGCCGAACATCGGGCGGCTCGAAGCCATTGGACTTTCGGCAGGTCATGAACGGGATTCTCTACGTACTCAAGTCGGGCTGCCAGTGGCGTCTCCTGCCGCGCTGTTATGGCTCGAAGAGTGCGGTCCATGAGCACTTTCAGCGGTGGGTGGCCGGCGGCGTGTTCACCGCGTTGTTCCGCTTGGGGGCCGACACCTACGAAGAACTCTGCGGCTTCGAGTGGACCTGGCAATCGATGGACGGCAGCCTAGTGCAGGCGCCGGTCCGCCAGGCGCGGTGCCAGGCGGCGGAGGGACTGGGCCGCAACCCCACCGACCGCGGGCGGAGCGGCAGCCAGCGCCACCTTCAGGTCGACCAGAACGGCTTGCCCGTGGCCATCATGCTGGCGGGGGCCAACGTCCACGACAGCCGACTCGTCACCCCGACGGTGCAGGCGGGCGTGATCCAGTCGCCCGCGACAGCGGCCCGTCCCAGACACCTGTGCCTGGACCAGGGCTACGACTTCGAGCGGGTCGAGCTGGAGGTCGTCGACCTGGGCTACACGCCCCATATCCGTCGGATCGGTGAAGAGCAGCACGTCACCACCACCGGCGAGATCCACCCCGCCCGACGCTGGGTCGTGGAGCGAACTTTTGCCTGGCTCAAGGGCTTCCGCGCCATCCGCACCCGCTATACCTGTAGGGGATCCAACTATCTGGCGCTGGTCCAGTTCGCCTGCGCGCTGATTCTGGGTAGGCGCATCGAGGCGGCCTCCACATAAGCAAGTTGTGTGCCGGATGTCCTCTTAATGCGCCGCTGGCTAACGGACGCCGGGTGCTGCTTGAATACCTGCGCGATATGAACGCCTTGCGCGAGCATCCCCGCTTCTACAATACCCTGGCGACCAACTGCACCACCACGATCCTGACCCATGCGGCGGTCAATCCCGGCCATGTGCCGTATTCATGGAAGATATTGCTGAGCGGCTACGCGCCGGAATATTTGTATGAATTGGGGCGATTGAACCAAAGCCAGCCTTTCATGGCGCTACAAAAGCGCTCTCGTATCAACGACGCCGCCAAAATGGCGGATCAGGCGCCCGATTTTTCCGAGCGAATTCGGGCGGATCTGCCTTGACCATGATCCGGATAATCGCGAATGAAATGCCGCGGGCCTTCCTGTTGGGGTGTATGGGGATCGTTTGCCCGAGAGCCGAATCCGCCGGACCGACACATGAGACGGATTTATCAAGAGGCTTCGCCACCGATGAGAGGCCCACGGGAGCCAGGAAGCTGGTAACACCCGGCCCGGTTCGACCAAGCCCAACTCGGCCGCTCGCGCCTGCGGACCCAGACGAAAAAAGGGCCAAACTTCGCGCGGAGCGCCAACGGTTATCAGCCGAGGGGGCCGCTACCGGTAATGATCCGACGGCCATCGTCGGGTTTTACCAGGCCAGCTACGCGTACTCGGCCTACACGCAGGGACTCACCACTCAATCCGGTCAGGCCACGGTGCGCCTGCCGCTGACGCCCAACTGGTTCGTCCAGTTCGCCTTGCCTTATCTGTGGGCTGATCTGAATCGGCCGCCGACCAGTTTTAGTGCCAACGGCACGGCGAATATGGTGATCAGGACGGGGGGGCGTATCTACAGCAATGAATTTGTGCATCTCCTGGTAGGTCTCGACGCCACCTTTCCCACGGCTTCCAATCCGCGCCTGGGCGCTGATCAATACACCTTGGGGCCGGGCGTGGCGGCGGCGGCGCCCATGGCGCGTCTGAAGTCGCTGGCCATCTTGGTGGTCACCGACTACAACTCGGTTAGCCATTCAGCCGGTTTGGCCGACACCCACTTCATGCAGATCGAGCCGCGCATCAACACGTACTGGACCGATCACTGGTGGACGCTGCTCGATGGTCGGTGGTCTGTAGACTGGAATAACCGCCGCAAGACGACGTTGAATCTGACCGGCGTGCTGGGCTACCGCTTTGACGAGCACTGGAATGTATTCGCCGGCGCGGGCGGTGGAGTCGTCGGGCAGGACACGTTTCTCGGCCTGGACTGGGGGATTCAACTCGGTGTGCGCTGGGTTTTCGGGACGCCGCTCATCCCGGAAAAATTATTCAATGCCCCTTTCGGCAACTCCGGCTGAGGCAGGTCAGCCGCTGTGGTCGCCATGATACTCTTGGCCCGCCGCGCCCAATGGATTCAGTATGACAAGATCATCGACGTGAACCTCAAATTTATCCTCCTGATTGCCGCGTTATCCGCCGCCCACATCGCAGGGTGCAGTTCCTTTGGTCCCGATGGACTCAAGGGTACGCACCCTTTGTACAACGAGGCGATCAACAGCAGCATCAACGAGCAATTCGTCCAGAATCTGGTGCGGCTGCACTACCGTGATCCGACCTTTTTCCTGGATGTGGCCAGTGTCGCCGCTACCCTTAAACTGGAACTCACCGGCGGGTTGGGATTTGAAAGCAGCAGCAAGTCCTATACTCCGGATGCCGGTGTCGGTTATACGACACAGCCGACCATCTCCTATGCCCCGTTGCAGGGAGAGGACTTTGTCAAGAGCGTCCTGAGCCCGATACCCCTGGAGACGATTTTTGCTCTGGCAGGGTCCGGCTGGTCGGGGCGACGGGTTTTCAGTCTCTGCGTGGAGCGGATCAACGGGCTGGAAAATGCGCCGAGCGCGTCCGGGCCGACGCCTGAGTTGGCGCCGGAAGCCGATCATGGCTTCAGCCGGTTGCTGGAACTGACGGACAGTTTCCGTAACGAGCACCTGATCGTGCCCCGAGTGGACCCGGTCACTAAAGAAGCGCAGCTTGAAATTCACAATGATCCAGCGCATCTGGAAGCCGTTTATGAAATCAAAACGCTGCTCGGTCTCGATCCTCGGCTGGAAACCTACAAACTGAGTGGGGATTTCCTGAGTCATCGTCGCGATACGGTGTCGATACGTACCCGATCCCTCATGAACATCTTCTTCCTGCTCTCGCATCAGGTTGACACGCCGCCCGAGCACAAGGCTAAGGGACTGGTGACCGTCACCCGCCAGACCAATGGCGCTGAATTCGATTGGGACGATTCCACCGGTGGGAAACTGTTCCGGATTCGGCAGAGTGAAAGTCCGCCTGACCAGGCCTTTCTGGCGATTCCCTACCGTCAGCACTGGTTTTATATTGCCGATAACGATCTGGAATCGAAATCGACCTTCATGTTGCTGACCCAGTTGTTCCGTCTCCAAGCCGGCGCCGCCAAGTCCATCACGCCGACGCTGACCATTCCTCTGCGCTAAACCGAGCACCTACCACATGATGAATCCCCCAAAACAGCAATTTCATTGGATGATCCGGGCTATTCCCTTGTGGGTGGCGCTATGGTGGGTTGTGTTGGCGACGGTTCCAGCAAGGGCCAGTGAACTCAATCCCCTCCGCCCCATCGATACGTCCAGCCCTCGGGCGACCCTGCAAGGCTTTATCGAAACGATGAACGAGGGCTACGAAACCGGCTATGGGCGAGTTCGAACCTATCTGGATTCCGGTGACCTCTTCCTGTCCAAGGAGGATATTGGCGCCTTTTATCAGGCGCTCTCGCTGTTGAATTCCGCGCAGCGCACCATCGACCTGAGTGCCTTGCCCGTGGCGACGGCACATGAAGCCTCGCGCCGACTGACCTTGCAGTTGAAGGAAGTTCTGGATCGCATTGATCTACCTGCCTGGGAGGCCATTCCCGATGACGCCGAGATGGCCCAGGCGGAGTTCAAGCGCTGGACGCTTCCCGGCACCGAGATTCGCATTGCCCGGATAGAGACCGGCCTGCGGTCTGGGGAATATTTGTTCACCGCGGAAACGGTCAGCCGAATCCCCGAGTTTTTCGAGAAAGTGCGGGAGTTGCCCTACAAACCCACCCCATTACCCACAAGTCGTCCCGGTGCCGTAGACCGCATGAACCGTTTGCAACGCCTCGACATAAGCCATGAGTTTCATCAGGCCCTCCCAGAGGGCCTTGGGACCGGGGTGTCC
>Ga0172367_10000592_pt1 | contig 55858 bp, 53 predicted proteins | sample Lak10m_FD_114542 | JGI IMG/M metagenome (GOLD analysis project Ga0172367, IMG submission 114542) | Freshwater microbial communities from Kabuno Bay, South-Kivu, Congo - kab_022012_10m | ecosystem: Environmental > Aquatic > Freshwater > Lake | place: Democratic Republic of the Congo: South-Kivu... | reverse complement strand
TGGGCGCTTTCTTAAACTCGTCTGGAATAGGTGGCGCATCGGCTTCTGTCGGTGGTTTCGCGTTTTTGAGATAGTCGGGAATGCTAGATGTCGAGGTGAGTTGGTCGATGAGCGCTTGAAAAGCATCTTGCTCAGGGGTCGATGTCGCCGATGAGGTGGTAGCGTTCGATGTCTGGGCGTTTACGATCTGAGTAGAAAAGCCGAGTATTGCCCACAGGGAGGTGAGACATAGAATGCCAAGTACAAAGAAATATGTGAGAACATTTTGAGATCTCATGTCCCCTTATTTTATCACAATCCCCTCTCTGTAGAGGTGAATAACTCACCCTGCATTCAAGCCTTTCCCGATGGTCGGAGGTCTATGGTGTTGGTCGGTAGGTGCTCTGCTGTGGCGGCGCTGGCCACCGTATTGCCAACACCAGAAGCGGCGCCAGCTTCTACACTCGCCACTCCCCCACCCCGGGCCTTCTGGACTGTGTCCACAGCCGTGACAGCGATCTTCCCCACAATCCCCATTTTTTCGGAAATCTCTTCTTTCTTTAGGTTTACAAAAATATAGAATATGTCAAAAGTCCACATTGGTAGAGCGTCCAGTACGGGGATCTGCTCACCGATGAATGCGCTACCAATACTCATGTATTGAGCTTGGGTAAGGGGTACGTCTTTCAAATGGAAAATCAATAAGAGGGCAAAAGCAACGCCAACATCGATGATCCTGTTTACCAAAACCCCCGCTCCAAACGCTAAGTCGAGTACAATTTGGGCAATATCGACGACAACAACGAAGCTAAAGAGGAAAAACCACCCGAGGTTACTAATAGGTTCCGTTTTTTTGGATGACATAGGGGTGGTGTGCGCCCATGCGCTGGATTATTTAGCCTCGGTGCTTGCAGACAGCTCGGCTTTGGCCTTTTGGATAGCCAAAATCTGTGATGGGTCGGAAGTAATGATCTGGTCTTCGGTGTATGAGGCAATAATCTTGATTGCTACGTGCTTTAGACCCACAAAGAAGAGACCTTCGCCAACACTCGACTCGAGAAGGAGGAATTTTTCTTCATCAGTGAGATTGAAGGTGGCTTGCAGTTTGTCGATAGAGGTCGGAGATTGTTTGAGGAGGATCTGGATAGATGAGTTGGTGATGATCGGCAAACCATAAGGGGATTTCAAAAAGTCGTCAACGTCCTGAGTGATGGTGGCGAGGCCGAGGTAGTATTTTCGGCCACGTTTTGCCAAACTAAGCAGGAATGAAGCCGTATCTTCGGACTTCATCATCCACCACGCCTCGTCGATCACGAGGAGGCGCTTGCGGAGGTTTTTGCGCACCGCATTCCAGATAAAGTGCGTCACGATATACATCGCCACCGGCTTAAGCTCTTCTTCCATGTCGCGGAGAGAAAAGACGATGAATTTGTTATTGATATCGACGTTGGTTGGCTTGTTGAGGAAGCCAGACCATGTGCCTCTAGTGTACTTGGTGAGGCGCTGTACGAGCGACTCGGCCCCCTGCATACCAGCAAGCACGAGCTCAAAGTCGGACATGAGCGGCGCCTCTACCTTGCTGAGGTCGGCATCAGGTGTGATGTCTTTGAGGGCATAGGTTTCAGTGATCGCACGGTCGATGATCGCATCTTCTTCCGGTGTGAGACCTCCGAGCATGATACGGAAGATACCCACAAGGTTAATGATGTTGGATCGCAGCACGTCGGCGGCCGATTCATCCTCGCGCGGTGCTGGGAGGTCAAAAGGATTGATATGATGCGGTGAGTTGAGTGAGATATTGAAGTACTTCCCTCCCGTAGCCTGTGCCATGTATTCGTATTCCTTTTCTGGGTCGATGACGATGACCTCGGTGTCGAACATGAGTGTGCGGAGAATCTCGAGCTTCGTACAATATGATTTACCAGAACCAGACTTGGCAAAAGTGATAGAGTTGTAGTTTTCGAGAGAGAAACGGTCAAAGAGTACGAGTGATGAGTTGTGGCGATTGATACCATACAAAATACCTTTGTCAGAGGTGAGGTCAAAAGAAGTGAATGGGAACAGGCTCGATAGCGGTGAAGAGTTGAGTTTGGAGAGTACATTGAGCTCGTCGGTCGCCATTGGCAGCACACTGCGGAGACCTTGCTCTTGCTGGAAGAGGGCTGGACGGAGATAGATGAGTTTGGCCTCGAGGATAGATTTGATCTCACTCTCGATCTTGTCGAGCTCCTGTTCAGTGTCGCCATAGATAGAGATGTAAAGACCGACATCGAAAAGCTTCTCTTGCGCCTGCATGAGATTGTCGCGCAGACTCTCGAGGTCTTGGTAGGCTGTGTCGAGCATCGGGTCGCGCACCAACCCTTTGCGTTCACGGTCATGAATCTGGCTCGAAACTTCAGCTACCTTTTTCTGGAATTGGCGAAGTACTTGAGCAGTGTCGATCGGGTGGATGAAGATGGAAATATCAAAGATTTTGTCGAGGTTGATGATCGGCGAAAACCAGCCCTCAGAAAGGTATCGTGGGTATGAGATGACAAAGAAGGTGCGCACCAATTTTTCACCAAGATTGAGTGAACGAGGGCTCACCTTGAGTGCAGATGGGGCGATGACGTCTTTGAGGTCGAGGGCGGCAGCATTGTAGATATCCTGCGGCAAAATCGATGCCTTCATTTGAGCATCTCCCCCACCCTTTTTATTAAATATGTTTGAAAAAAGTCTCATAAGATTGTGTTAAAGCTGGATCGGTTTGTCGGTTTCACCTGGGTTGAATATCTTGTAGAAGAGCTCGATAATTTCTTCAGTGCCCAGCTGTGCCACACGAATACCGACGCGCGTGAGCCCCTGCTCCACGACACTTACGCGCTGTTGAATCTGTGATTTCGCTTCCTCGAACACCTCATTTTTCTGAGCCGCTTCTTTCTGGGCGTCTTTTTTACCGAAAAGGCCGTTGGCACTGCTTTTGTTGAGGAGAGCGGTGCTGTACGGTACGACCACAAAGAAGCTTTTTGTCATAATGTTGGCAGACTCGGTGAATTTCCTGATAAATTCAATGTATTCGCGAGTCTGCAGTCGAAGGAGCTCCCCCGTCTGCTCCTTGTATCGGTTTTCGAGAAGGGCGATGTACGGTCGAATATCGAGTCGGCGTGACGATACGAAAATCTGCACGGTAAAGTCGAGGGAGTTCAAAAAATTTTGAAATTGGTAGATAATCGCCTCCTGGCTCTCGCTCGATTTGAGTGCGAAGTTGAGGGATGAGGTGAGAAGGATGGCACGCATTGAGCCGTCTTTGAGAATGGCAATACCATCCCTCACCTCTTTGAGAGGGACAAATTGTTGGCTCGGTGCTGATTTGGTGAGGGCCATGGTTTCGTTCTCTATTATACCCGATTATAGCTGCTTGTTGTCTCTTGTGACGGGGTTTGAAATCTCTTTGGACTTCACATCCAAGCTCCACGTCATGTCTTTCAGCTTGCTATCGGCGAGGCGTGGTACATAGAGGTTGTCGAGGTCGCTAGAAGATTCTCTCTCCTCGCTTGTCCTCGCTACGGCTTTTTTGTCCTGCTTTTTCCAGATGTAGAGCTTGTCCCCCACGAAGTACTTGAAAGCATTTTCAACAAAGAGGATGAAAGATTGACGCTCATTCGGCTTGTAGAAGGCCAATGCGAGGGCGAAGGCACCTACTGGGAGAGCCAACGCAATACCAAGCATGAGTCCAAGGTAGCGGATAATAATAAAACACATACCCGCCCCACCGGCGATGTAGATAAACTGCTTGATCGTCAGTGGGCCGATGATTTTATCCTCAACCTCGATAAATTGTGGAACCTGAAATCGCATGTAGATATTATACCGCAGCCCTGCGAAATACTGTTGCACAGGTGGTACGATGGTCTAGGCAATCGGCTCTCGGTACGGATCTGGCTGGCTGTCGGTCCGCGAAATCTGCGGTGGTAGGCTGGTCGGGCGGCTCATCTTCTGTTCAGCGAGAGTTTTGGGAGTGCTTGGCGAGGTCGATTTGGTGAGTGCAATCATGCCTGGTGCGTGATTTTCCAGCAAATGCTCAAAATGCGCCTCTACTGCAGGTATCTCAGCTTGTTCGTTCGGAGGTATTCCGTGGATTTTGATGAGAGATTGTCTCACTGGCCGAAAGATATTCTCGTTGATCTCCTCGGCGATTTTTTGGGCCATAGCAGGTGCAGTGTGTGCCTGTTGAGCGATGCGTTGAGAGAAGCCTTTGATGGGCTCTATCGCAAGTAGGATATTGAATACGAGATGATTGAGCACCCAAACAAGAGACGTGTCTATTCCATATCGCAAGGCTACTTTATCGACGAAGATTTTACTTTTTTGATCAAGTATCGTCTCCTGAAGGTCTTCAGGTATTTGCCAGAAACGCTCCTCAATCTCGCCATTTGTATTAATGTCGTATTTCATGACTATTTTTTATCCTTCTTATCGTCGCCACCACTGTCTTTTTTGTCCTTCTCCTCCCTCTCTTTTTTCTCACGTTCCTTCTCCTCCGCTCGCTCCCTCTTCTCGGCCATCTTTTCGAGTCTCTTGTGTAGCTCATTTCGTGCACGTTGAGATTTCTTTATGCGCATCTTTTGTTTAAAGAGGATCTCTTTCTGGTCCACAGTAGCCGTTTCCATGCGATGAGTAATTGTCTCCAGTAGAACAACCTCATCTTCAACAATTTTCTCTTCCATAGCTTTGTATTTCTTCCAGATTTCATCCAGACGTTTTGCTCGCTCTTTTTTATCAGCAATGCCCTCAATCTCTGTTTTTTCTGACTCAAATTCTCCGACCACTGTTCGTCTTAGGGTTGCAGCCTCGGCAGACATTTCTCCGGGTCTTGCCGGATCGTTTCCGACAGGACTTATTGCAGGATCTATTGAGGCGCGAGCTTCTTCGCCGTGTTGTTTGAGGAAGAATAGTAGTGCCTCCTGCCACTCTTTGTTCTGCTCATTAGTTTTATCCTCTTTTTTCTTATCGGCTTCGATTTTCTCATCAATTGATTTTAGTGCAGCGCGATTCTCAGCCAAAAATGGAATAGAAGCCGGTCGGCTCTGGTGTGCCGCAGAAAATACGGTGGTTTTTTCGTAATTCCCCTTGAACTGTTGCTGGCGCTCCTCGGCATTCTTTTTCTGCTTTTCCTCAAAGCGTTTTTTTCGATCGGTGTAGTCCACCTTTGCATTTTCGTACTCTGGCAGGTCCTCATGTTCGTACTTAGCTTTGTCCTGATGGTATTTTGCCATTCTGCCAGCAAACTTGTCGTCACTCTCTCCAGTCAATCGTTCCGGCATTGTTGGTGCCGTCGGTTCCTTCATGGCAAACGTCTCACGCCACTCTTGCTTCTCCCCCACTCGAGCATAGCCTTCCTTTGCATACTTTGCTTCGTCTTTTACGGCTTGGTCAAAGCCACCCTTTGCGCCGCCAAAGGTTGCGCCAGAGACATTTTTCAAGCCACCCGTAATCGCTTTGCTTGTCGCCGAGCCGATAATTGGTACCGACTCGAGCTTGCGCAAGGCTTGGCCGGCGGCACTGTTTTTGTCCTGCATCCAAGCGGCGCTGCGACCCAAGGTGTTGCGTCCGATCGCTCCGCTCACGGCACCTGCCATCTGGTCGCGCTTCTTCTTCATGAAGTCATTGAAGACCTCGCCGCCCTCTATACCAGCCTTGCTAGCGCTCTTTAGGGCGTACACCATCATGGCGATGACCACGATGAAGCGGAAGGTGATATTGATAGTGGTGGCGCTTAGAGATGAGAATAGTCCAGAGAAACCATCGACTCCAGGTGCGACGGTTTGGAAGCCGGGACTTTGGAGAATCTTGAAAGTGATCCACATCATGGCCATGTAGACTGGCGGAAAAAGGACATTGGCCTGCAGTTCTTTCCACCAATTGCTCTGGTATTCCGAGAGTTGTGGCAAGACAAAGCCGGCAAAAGCGATTGGCGAGCGCACCATGAGGAAGATGATGTCGACAAAACGTTTCAGGAAAAGCCAACATGCTGCCACCATCACCACGATGGTGACGCAGATGAAAATACTACCCATGACGGTGGAGAGGATGTAGGCAAACGTGTTGACCGGAGCATTTGCAGCATCACCGAGCACTCCAGATACACCGCCGCCAGTGTATTGTGGCTTGTAAATAGTCTCAAGCTTGAGTGACTGCATGATGCTGTTCGAAATGCCGCCGGCATTTGATTGGTTTAGTGCAGGATTTATTGCCCCACTTCCCACTGCCCCTACCCCAGGGAGCTGTGAGTAGAAGCCGATAGTGACGATGTTTGAAAGATCAAGGGCAGCTTTGGTGATGAAAAGACTGAAGTTTATAAGGAGGGCGGCCAAGATCAAGTTCCCTACCGTCTTTTTCCAGTCGACTTTGTCAAGACCGAGGATCGTGCCGACTGCTGCATAGAGCAAGGCAAAGATGAAGAACAGGTTGATGAAGTCGCGGATCACCTTCCAGATATCGGTGATGATGCCGAGGCTGTCGACAGTGCTCTTGAGGTTTACGATTGTCTTGTCGATAATGAAGTTGAAAATCAAGCCAACCAAGCCGAGTACCCAGCCGAACATCATCAAGATGGTGTTGCCGATGATGCGTAGACCTGCAGGGATCCAGTAATACGGACTGAGAATTTTGAGCCCCCACTCTGTTTCCTTGTTGCCACTACCACCCGCCCGAGTAGGGCTTTCAGCGGTACCCGTATTTACCGATGTATTTGTTTGGGTATATGAGTTTAGCGATGGATTATCCCCAAAAAGAGAGTTGGCAGCGTTGATGTTGTTTTGGATAAGGTCTGTGATCGGTACGGCATTTTCTGCAGATCGGAGAACTTGAGCTGAAACAACATTTGAAAAACCCGCACAAGCCAAAAGCAGTATCAGTAGGCTGCTTGCTAGATATCTGTAGATAAGCTGTTTTTTCATACTCTGTATATGTTACCTTCGGAGACCGCCACTCATGATCTGGCTGATGCCGAGGTTGGCCAGAGCCACCACAATATCATCAAACTCTCGAGCGAGGTTGAGGTAGTCGAGTTCATTTCCTGTCGCCTTGCTCAGCTGGTCATTGATAAGCGAACCAGGTGTCTTGATTGTACCGTCGCTTGAGAGGAGTGATTTAAATCCCTTACCCCAGTCGAGGGTAACTTTGGCGGTATTTTGTCGACTAGAGACTCGGGCGGCAAGGATTTCCTCAGCCATCAGCTGGGAACCGAAAGGGTTGTTTTGTGGCTGACTTGTCATGGAGATCCAACCTTGCCAACCACCCTGATTGAAGTCACCATTTACGAAGCCTTCAAAATTTCGCACAATGCTCGTGATGCTGCATCGCGATGGCGCGACGGTGCGGTTGCGCTGCGCAAGGAATGAAAATTGGATCTGAAGGCGAAAGGGGTCGCAGACAAAACCGAGGGCTGAACCATCAATCATGCGACCGATTTCTTGGTCAGCGATGTTACCAAAGAAACCCTCTGGATCGGTGACAAATGTTGGCCCACCTTCGAAGCCACGATTGATCCAGTCGATGATTGAAGAGACAAGAGCATGTACTACTGCTTTCGAGAGGGTTTTTACGATGAAGTCGAGATAGCACTTTCGATCAGTGATCTGATTCTGTGCAAGACCAATCTGCGTTGTGACAGAAATGACGCCAAGATCTAAAGTTGGTACAGCAATTGGATTCGCTGTTGGTACCGGTGGTCTAGGGATACATCCAAAAAATGCCTCAGCTTTTTGTGGAGCAACTATAGCAAGGTCACTCGGTACGAGGGTAACAAGAAGAGTGGCAACCAAGAGAAAAAAGCATATCGCGTTTTTTCCCGCATTGGCAATGCGAAATCGCTTCATTACTGACAATTTTATCCTACTGCCCCAAGAGGGTAAAGGTATAACCAGGCTCGTTTGTGGAGTACGTAATACCTCTTTGGGTAAGGTAATGTGCGATGGACTTTAGTGTCTCGCTCAGCTCGAGCACGTTTTGATCGTATGCAGAAATATGAGAGATTGCCGTGGCCGGATCACTTTCAAAAGTGGGGAAATATGCAATATTTACGCCAATGCGTCCGGCTGCGTTTGCCAAGGAGACATGAATTGTTTTGGCGTCGCTCGGGATAGTCATACGAACAAGTTTATACCCTATGGCGGTGTATGCTTCGGCAATTGTTTTTAGAAGAGCGAGATCTTCAGAGGTAGAGCCTTTTTCGGCCATTTTGGCGAGTAAGGTAAGCTCATTTTCAACAAGTTGCTTCGGGGAGTTTTCGCGGATAAGAGTGACGATGGCATTACCATATGCATGAAGCTGTTCAGTGCTTGGTGCTGAAATAAGCCCAAGGTTAGCCCCCGTATAGGTAGTATACTCAATCTTCTGAATATTCTCGTCGATCACATTTTTTATCAAAGCTTCTTGGGTTTCTGGGGTGACTTCCTGGCCGTTGTTCTTCAAAATGAGGTATTTCGCAAAGAGGTCAATAGAGATTCGCTCGGTAAGATTGCGTTGTTCGAAGCTTTTTTCAGCATCGGCCACTTTCGACTCCGTCACAGAAACGCCATTTGTCGAAGGAGATGCATTGAACGTATCTTGAAAGAGGTTGGGATTGCTACCAGAAATCACTTCTGGCTGTACCCCACTACCCCCGCCGTCTTTAGATGTCGATTCGGTAAGATCGATACTTCTCCCGGTCGTACCTAGCAATACAATCACCGCTGCTGCACCGACTACGAGCACCGATATGAGGATTTTTTTATAAAATGGGTTCATGGCGTAAATGGTATGAAAGGGGTGTTTAGAGGGAGGTTCCGGCAAATTCAATGGTGCCAGATGGTTGCAGTGCATAAGGGACACAGCCAGCCTTGCCAGCAAACATCAAGCAGGCACCGCCTGGAGCGTATAGGCCGAGTGTCCAGACACCGACTCGAGGGAGCTGGTAGTAGGAGAATTGCGGTGTGCCAGGGAAATAGAGGTAGTTGCCAGGGGTCGGTGTGCTAATGGTAAGCAAGAAAGCATTGGTGCAAGTGCAATAGGTGGTCGCAACAACCAGTCCGCCAAATGGAAGGCCGGTGAGAGCATCGGCTTTATATACAAAAGTCCCAGCTATCAAGCAGGCCGCAAGAATGATGCTGATGGATAGTCGATACGCTCGAAAAAAAGGTAAGAAAGAAGACATTTAGATTTTTATTGTGAATGTTCCGGGTTTTTCTTTATTACTCACCCCGTTTTCATTTACGATATAAAAGGTCATTTTTGCTTCGATCCCCCGCTTGAGGTCGACACCGACTTGTAGCTGTGGAATATCAGGAAAAGGGGTGACGGAGAATGTCAGTGTCTTGCCGTCGGGGGAACTAACATCTTTTATTATATGATAGTTTGTCAAAATCTCATTCCCTTTTGGAGCAAAATTGGTGCCGCGAACAGTGATTGTCTCGCCGTACAGACCGCTTTCAGGGGTGACGCTGGTAATAGTCGGTACCGAAGTGTTTTCTTTTGTGACGACATAAAAGCTTTCATTTAGGCTCTTGCCGTTGGCATTTTCAATCCAAATAACATGTTTGCCATGCGGTGCATCGTCGGGGATGGTCACGGTGAGACTCGTGCCGTTACCTGATGAAATGTCGGAAATCGTGTAATTTTGGCCAAAATGAAGGGTATTTTTGGTTTTGGTAAAGCCGCTACCTGCCAAAGTGAGCTTGCTACCACGAGGTCCGTAGTAGCTAGACGGAAAGCTGATATAGATATCTTTTTTCGCTGTCTCCGTGGCTGTGGTCGCAGGCATTTCGCTTGGTGCCTGAGCTGGTGTGGTTGGTGCAATGGGTGTGGCTGGTGTAGTCGTCACCGGCTCCGTGTTTGGTGCCTCGGATGTCTGAATATCAAGCACTCTGCGCGTCGCCTCACCCACAACACCAGTACCACTCGACAATCCGATTGGTACAAGGATCTTTTCGGCATATTTTTCTTGGAAACGGATCACTGCCGCACGTGTCAGCTGGCCAAAACGCTCTGTCTCATTGCCCGGAGATCCTGGTCCGTACTCAGCTACCCGCGTATCAATATCAGCATTGAGCTTTTGTTGGAGCAAAAGGACATCTGGCCCACTGTCGCCGAGGCGCAAGGTGCGGGTAAACACCGATGAGGCTTCGGCAGTATTGGTGACCACTAGGCCACTCAATATGAATAAGAGAGAAGATAAAGACACACGCCACATGATACCAGTAGTATACCATTCTGCTCTGATGAAGAGTGCGCTACAATTGCGATATGTTTCATGCCCTTCCCTTTCTCTCCTCGATCCTGTTGATTTTGACATTTCCCCCTTATGAAGTGAGTTGGCTTTTGTACGTCGCACTGATTCCTTTGTTTTTCTACATCGATCGATCTGTGGAGCTAAAAAAGATGCTTCTTGTGGTGGGATTGGCTGGATTCTTTTATGGTGTTTACACTCTCTTCCCTCTTGGGAGTACAAATGCGTGGTGGTGGATAGGCTCTAGCGGGATCTTTTTTGAGTATAAAGAATTAGCCCTCTATGCTTTTTTAGGCTCCCTTGCTCTCGTGGGCAATGGAGCGCTGTTTGCTGCGTTTGCGTATGGTTTCAAACAGATCTTTTCCAAAGATTCTGCTGTCAGAAACTGGCTTTTCCGAGCATTGCTCGTAGCTGCTCTCTGGGCGCTTATTGAATACGGTCGTTCCTATATTCCTGGCGGTATTGTGTGGCAAGAGCTTGGTATTAGTGCTGCACCACAAGCATATATTCGGCAAATCGCGCACCTAGTTGGCGTATACGGACTTAGTTTTTTCATTGTGCTCATCAATACCCTGCTTTATCAGTGGTTTCGGTCAAAAACCTCGATTTGCTACCCTGTCACCATCTTTTTACTGTTCGTCACTGCTTTTTTATATGGTCAATATCGGATCGAACATATCTCAAGCGCCTCGACTCGCTCTGCTCGCGTGGCGACAATACATTCCACTCTCACTACCCAGGAAGAAAGTGTTGGATTGGTCGGTTTTCGGTATTACGAGACGGCTGTGCTAGAGGCTTTGGAACAATCTCCAGACATTGTAGTGTTGCCAGAAAACGCCGTTTCTTTTTTGGTTATAGATGAGCACACCACGCTCCCTCTCGGCTATCAGTTACCGGCTTCGACCTTGCGAACGACGTTCGACACGATTGTTGGCTGGTCTTTGACTCATCCCAATACCGCTTTTCTCATCGGCCTACATACTAAAAAGGATGAGGCGGTATTCAATTCGGTAGTCTACATTGAAAATGGGACAATCCGTGGGATCTACCACAAGCGCCACCTCCTCCCTATTGCTGAGGGTAGTTTTGCCACCGACAAGCTAGCATCTTCATCTACACCGATGCTGTTTCAGACTCGTGTTGGTGCCATCTCCCCTTCGATTTGCTCGGAGATCTTGCATCAGGATATTATTTCTCGTTCTGCATCTGCCGACCTGCTGTCGGTGAGTGGCAATGATGCTATTTTTGAGTCGCCTATTGTTGCGCGCCGTGGCCGACAAGTGGCTATTCTTCGAGCGGTGGAGTCGGGTAAGTATATTATCGTTTCCACAAAAGGACTTGAGTCAGCGGTGATCAATCCTTTGGGAGAGGTGGAGTATTCTTCCAAAGGTGCTACGTACTCAGTGGCAACTATCCGTTTTTAACAGACTATTTTGGTGAGGGCTGCCCACTGTTCGACGGAAATCTCTTCGGCTCGTACTTTTTCTTCGACACCGAGAGTGGAAAGAATCTCGGTCCGTCTACCCGAGGGTATTTCGAGGTTGCTCGCAAGAATTTTTCGTTTATGTGAAAACCCGCGCTTCACTGTCTCAAAAAAAGCCGCTTCAGTCAGCTGATATTTCTTGAAAAATTGTTTCGAGATGTTGTCGATGAGAAGGATGGCCGAATCCACCGCCGGTTCTGGAGAAAAATATTTTGCCGGGACTTTTGCAATGTATTTGGGAGTACCATACGCTTTCACGCTGATTGAGAGAATACTCTCCTTGCCATCTCGCGCCACAATGCGTTGTGCTACCTCTTTTTGCAACATGAGCACCATTTTATTTGGTTGGAAAGATGACTCGAGAAACATGCGAAGGAGCTGGCCGGTGATGTAGTATGGAATGTTGGCGATGATTTTGTACTGCCCTTCTCGTAGCCCGCATTCGGCGAGTTTTTCGGCGGTCATTTCAAGGATGTCTCCATGGATGAGGATGAGTGTGCCAGAGGCGAGCGAGCCGGCGAATGTTTCGCGGAGAAGCGGTATCATGCGGTCATCTTTTTCGATGGCGATGAGGCGGCCACCTTCAGTGAGCTTTGCGAGCAATGCCTCAGTCAAAACGCCCTTGCCGGGACCGATCTCAAGGATGGTGTCGCCCAGCTGAATATCGGCTGCAGACACAATGTCGCGCACCGCTTCTTTGGATTTGAGAAAATTTTGCCCAAGTGATTTTTTGGCGGGAAGATGCATATGTATACCCTACTCGAAATTAGTCAAAATAGAAAGAGCGTCCAGTGCGCGCTGGTCGCTGGTATTCATATGATGCCGCTTCAACATTGTGATCGGCGATATCACCGAGGAATTCTGACGGTACATTCATGCGCTTGCTACCAAAGATGGTGCGCACACCAGCGAAGGTGAGATAGAGGCGCTTTTTGGCACGGGTGAGCGCAACATAGAAGAGGCGGCGCTCTTCTTCGGATTCAGACTCACTCATGGATTGCTCGCTCAGTTTTAGGTGAGGAAAAAGGTCTTGTTCGAGGCCGGTGATAAAGACGTGTTCAAACTCGAGACCTTTTGAGGCGTGGACAGTCATGAGTTTCACGGCATTTTTGGTTTCTGCCATTTCGTCTTGGTCGGATTGCAGCGCGGCTTCCTCGATGAGTTTTTCGAGACCGGAAGCCGCGCTGGTGTCGCTCACTGTGTTCAGTGTAGCCATTTCAAACATTCCCTCGCCACCTACCCCACTGGCCGTAAGTTTCACTGGCGGCAGATGATCGTATTTGGTCGAGAGTGTCACAAGTTCCTGCAGGTTTTCGAGCCTTTCGAGGTCTTCCTCAGTGCCTTTTTTGTATTCGGCTTCGAGACCACTGGCCGCAATGACAAACTTCATGACTGACGACGGCTTTTCGCGCGTGGCAAGGTCGCGAATCTGCGCGAGTACATTGCGGAAGCTCTGTATTTTGTCACGCACTGCCCCACTGAGACTTTCCTCTTGGCCACTAAAGATTTTTAGCATGGTTACCTTGCCGATACCTCGCGGTGGTTCATTGATGATACGTTTTAGATCGGCCAATCCCTGCGGATTGAGTGCGGCTCGCAAGTAGGATAGAGCGTCCTTGATCTCTTTGCGCTCGAAAAACTTTGTACCGAGGAGTTGGTACGGGACGCTGTGCGCCAAAAAGGCTTCTTCGAGAATGCGGGATTGGAAATTGGCCCGAAAGAGCACGGCGATTTCATTTGGCTCTACCCCGGCGCGGATGAGCTCGTTGGACTTTTCAGCAATGTAGTGAGCCTCCTCGACTTCGTCGTACCCTTCAAACATTACAATCTTCTCCCCTGCCCCTTGTCTGGTGAATAGGTTTTTCTCGCGACGCTTTTTATTTTTCTTAATCACCGCATTGGCTGTGTCCAAAATCGTCTTGGTGGAACGGTAGTTTTCCTCGAGAGTCACCACTTTTGCTTCGGGGTAATCCTTCTCGAAATCCATGATGTTTTTGATGTCTGCGCCACGCCAGCTGTAGATGTTTTGGTCGATATCCCCCACTACGCAGAGGTTCCGCGTTTTGCTGGCGAGAAGCTTGGCGATCATATACTGGACTTTGTTGGTGTCCTGGTACTCATCGATGTGGATGTATTTCCAAATGCTCTGGTAACGCTCAAGCACTTCTTTGTGATCGCGCAACAGAATCGCGGTTTTGAGGAGGAGATCGTCAAAATCGAGCGCCTGTTCCTTTTTGAGGTGCTCTTCATACTTTTTCCAGACGGTGGCGACGATGTTAGAGAAATATTCGTTGCTGGTGAGGCGGGTAAAGGCTTCCACGGTGGTGAGATTGCCCTTCTCGCGTGAGATGACCCGAAGAATTTTGGCTGGTTCGAATTGTTTCGGGTCAAGACCTGCCTCGATAACTGCTGCTTTCACCGCTGAGGTGGCGTCGGTCTTGTCGAAGATGGTGAAGTGGCGATTGAGGCCAATGAGCCGGCTATTTTCTTTCAAAATATGCACCCCGAGCGCGTGAAAAGTGCTTACGAAGGGCTTTTCCTCGAAGCTTATTGGCAGGTTGAGACTCTCATCTTCGCGGATCAGCTTCAGCACGCGCTCGCGCATCTCCTTTGCGGCTTTGTTGGTGAAGGTGATCGCCAATACCTGATGAGATGCCACTCCTTGCTTCACGATATGCAAAATACGATGGGTGACGGTCTTGGTTTTTCCTGCACCGGCTCCGGCGAGGATTAAAAGCGGCCCTTCCGTCTGCAAAACGGCCGATTTTTGTTCGGAATTGAGACTCTCGAGGTGTTTCACCCGCATACTATATCATGGGGATAGCACCATTGACTTCTGGGGGGTATCCGCTAGACTGAAATTGACTCTGGCTACCTACCTTGGTAGAGTCGACCTATATTGCTATTAAATGGCTCTACAGAGCCATTTAATGATAGAAACGCTCGATACACCTCCAACGTGAAGCGTATTTTAAAAAATCTCCAAAAAACGGCTCTAATCAGGCTTTCTTTTCTGAAAGCTAGCCTCGCTGTGCCTGTTGGGGTGTTTTTGGTGGGGGTTATGGTCTTTCCACAGCCATTGCTCGCAAAGGCCTTCTCCCTTTTTACCGACCTATTTGCTGCAGAAAAATCCAGCTATCGTACTACCAGTGTGCAGATCCGAAATTCTCAAAATATGTCTATTTTGAGCGCTGAAATGAGTCCTGAACCAGGTTTCCCTCGTGGTGGTGGTGATATTACTGTAGTTAGCGGCAATACCCTCGTGGCGGAAAGCGGCCCTCTCGGTACTATGGGGAATATCGAAGACTTTCCTCTGTATCAACGAATTAGTCTCTATACTGTCCGCGAGGGGGACACATTGGCACAGATTGCTCGAATGTACGGAGTCTCAGTGAATACTATCGTGTGGGCGAACAATCTGAGTGGAAAATCAATCCAGTTGGGTCAAACACTCACCATCTTGCCAATCTCCGGTATTGCCTACACCGCCAAAAAAGGTGACTCCCTAAAGAGTATTGCCAAGAAGTACAAAACGGATGTTTCTGAACTCGCACTCTTTAATGATCTAAACGAAAACGACATCATCGCTGAAGGGGTGGTGGTGACAATCCCTGAAGGAGAGACTGTTGTCGTGCCTTCGGCCGCCGACAAGGTCCCGGAGAAGAATTTCAAGGCATTTGCAGCACATGATACCAATGGACCAGAATTTCCAGGATACTATATGCGGCCGGCAGTTGGGGTAAAGACTCAGGGTTTGCACGGTTTCAACGGTATTGATATTGGCGCACCTATCGGTACACCTATCTATGCTGCTGCGGCTGGTGACGTGATCATTTCTCGTAATAGTGGTTGGAATGGAGGATACGGCAACTATGTGGTAATCAACCATCCCAACGGTACACAGACACTCTATGGACATATGAAAGAGACAATCATGTCCGTAGGAGATCAGGTGTATCGTGGTCAGATTATTGGATATGTGGGAAACACTGGTCGTTCGACTGGCCCACACCTCCACTTTGAAGTTCGCGGCGCGCGAAACCCATTTTAATATTCTATTCGGGTGGTCTGTGGTGTAAGATATGTACATGAATGTTGCGACACACAATCAATCTGGGGACCTGGGTAGTGCCACCAGATATGTGGTCGAATTTTTGACAGATGATGTTGTATTTGATCCACTCTCTTTGTATCCAGCAGCCCTCTTTACCCAGTCGGATCTTTATTTTCGTTGGCAGCTTGCTGTCGGTAAAAAAACCCTTCGTTTTTTGGTAAGAGACGGCTCGTCTGTTGTGGCTTATGCACAGTGTTTCTTTGTGCCACTCCGTTTTTTGGGAGGTCGTGGCTATTGGTACTCACCATATGGACCAGTATGCGTGCCGGGGATTGATCAGGGGTGTGTTTCAGGTGCGGTGAGAAGTGCTTTCGCTGACCGTGGAGATATATTTTTCCGTTGCGATTTTTCTCCGGCGTATACAAAAGTATGCCACTTTCCATCGTCCCGTTTTGCTGTATTTTCGACAACGCCACAATTTCTTTTGGACGGCTCAGTCCAGCCACGTTCTGAGTGGATATTGCCACTTGATCCTAGCGAGCCGGATCTCCTAACGGCAATGCACCCAAAGACACGGTATGCGATCCAGTATGCTCAGAGAAAGGGGGTCTCGGTGCAGATTGTGTCCGATGGTTTTAATCAATACTTCGAACCTTTTTGCACTCTTATGCACGAGACATCTCGTCGTGACGGGTTTGTTTCTCATTCAGATACTTATTACAAAGCGCTTTTTTCAGAGCTTGAGCGCAACAAACAAGGCTTTTTGGTAGTTGGTTTGTACAGTGGTATCGTGGTATCAATCGCCTTGATCATTGGCTATAGTCAAACAGCCACCTATGTTTTTGGCGCCTCTTCAAATACACATCGAAACGTATCGGCATCGGCATTTGTGCAGTGGCAAGCTGTTCTGGAAGCAAAACGCCGCGGTTTTTCTCAATACAGCTTCGGAGGAGTTTCTTCTGAACAGTTTCCTGTCAAAACTTGGACAGGAATCACAATGTTCAAGCAGCGATTTGGTGGTCACGAACAAAATTACTCACCAATTGCTGATATCGTCTTTGAGCCAGCATGGTATCTTCTGTATGCTCTTCGAAGATGGGCAAAAAGGTATCTCCATATATAATTTCAATATGAAAGCTTTTCTGAAACGCATTGTTCCACAGACCATTTTCTCCCTCTACTACTGGCTGTTCTCGATGGTCGGAGCCTTTTTATACGGATTTCCCTCTCGAAAGCTGATCGTCGTCGGCATCACCGGAACCAAGGGTAAAACTTCGACGGCCAATTTTATCTGGTCATGCTGCATGGCGGCTGGTATGAAAGCGGGCATTATTACTACCGCGAATATTCGCATTGGTAACGAAGAATTGATGAATCACTATCACATGACCATGCCTGGGCGTTTTGCTATCCAGCAGACCATGCGGGAAATGGTGAAGAAAGGTTGCAAGGTGTGTGTTGTCGAAACTACCTCGGAAGGGTTGAAACAGTGGCGGCACGCTGGCATCGATTATGATGTGGCTATTTTTACCAACCTTACCCCGGAACACCTCCCTTCTCATGGTGGTAGTTTTGAAGCGTATAAAAAGGCAAAAGGCGCTCTCTTCAGCTCGCTTCGCCGATCGTATCGCAAGACTTTGGATGGTGTTGTTGTACCAAAAATCGTGCTTGCCAACAATGATAGCGAGCATGCTGCGTATTATCTCAGCCTTGTTTCTGGTGCAGCCCACACCTTTTCGGTGCAAAAAGCTTCAGATGTAAAGGCAGAACAGATCAAAGAGGGTGCCTCTGGTGTGACGTTTTCGGTATCTGGCGTGGGTGGCCATAGCAGTGCTTCCTATCAACTCTCTGTTCTCGGTGCCTTTAACGTATACAATGCACTTCCCGCTATTGCCTTGATGAGATTGTGGGGTGTTTCAGAAGAAAAGATTCAAAATGGGGTGAGATCTCTCGCGCTGATTCCTGGCCGCATGGAGGTGGTGGCCAGCTCCCCTGCAACGGTGATTGTTGATTATGCTCACGAGGGTCAAAGCATGACGGTTGCCACCGAGGCGTGTCGAAAGATGCTCGGTGTTGGTGGAAAATTGATCGTACTGCTCGGTGCTGAGGGCGGCGGTCGTGACAAAGCGAAACGAAGAGCGATGGGTGAAGTGGTGGCATGGCAGGCTGATGTGGTGATTGTGAGTGATGTTGATCCGTATGAAGATGACCCGATTGAGATATGCGAGGATATTGCAAAAGCCGTGGAGGTGGCCAGTCTTGGATCCAAAAAGCGCGACACGAATCTATTTGTGATTGGTGACCGACGCGCAGGTATTGCTAAAGCGTTGTCGATCGCTGTCTCTGGCGATGTGGTATTGATTACCGGCAAGGGCGCTGAGCAATCCATGGTGATTCGTGGGGGGCAAATTGCCTGGGACGATCGGACGATTGTCCGAGAAGAGATCTCAAAGCTTTCTTAGAGTGTCACTTTTCGATACTGAAGCGCTTCGAGAATATGTCTCTTTTCAATATTCTCTGAATCCTCAAAATCAGCAATAGTCCTGGCGACTCGTAAGGTGCGGTGGAAGCCGCGAGTCGACATAGCCAGGGTGGCTGCCTCGGTTTTGAGCATCTTTATCGCATCTTCAGTCGCCCCGAGGTGACTGCTCTCGTTTTTTTGAGCATCGTTGCTTTTCTGATGTTTGGCGTGGATGCTTGCAATGCGATTTTTCAGTATTTCTGCACTAACGTTTTTTGTGTGCGCGGTATTTGGTGTGAATGTGTATTCATTTTGTTCCACTCTCACCCAAATATCGATTCGATCAATGATCGGTCCTGAGATCTTTTCCGCATATCGACGAAGTGCTGGCTGACTGCATGTGCACGCACGCTTGAGAGAGCCACGGTATCCACAAGGACAGGGGTTCATGGCGAGTATGATAATACAGTCTGCAGGTAGCTCGTATCGTTGTTCTGCCCTGGAAATGCGCACCACTTTTTCCTCCATCGGTTGGCGCAGGGCTTCGATGACGCGTCGGTCGAATTCTGGAAATTCGTCGAGGAATAAAATCCCTCTGTGTGCCAAGGTAATCTCACCGACTGGCTGCTTGCCTCCCCCACCAATAATCGCTGCGTACGATGCACTGTGGTGTGGTGCCCGAAATGGCGGGCTTGTCACGCGGCTCCTATCTCCGAGTATGTTTGCTGAAGAGTGGATTGTAGCCACCTCTATTTGCTCAGGTGTGCGTAGGTCGGGAAGAACAGAAACGCTACTTTTTGCCAAGAGAGTTTTTCCTGTCCCTGGCGGTCCGATAAGTGCAACAGTGTGCCTCCCCGCCAGTGCGATACACAGCGCTCGTTTCGCTGCTTCTTGGTTTACGATCTCGTGGAATGGGGTGCTGTGTGAAGCCGACTGGGTGGCTTGGCGCGGTATCTCTCTGAGAGTTGGTGGCGATTTGAATACTGACAGTTGCCGCACTCCCTCGAGGTGCTGAATCACCTCTTTGAGTGTAGTTGCGCCATATATAGAAATATTCGGAATTAGACATGCTTCGTCGGCATTTTCTTTCGGTACAAATAGCTGAACAATGCCTCGTTCTGCTGCGATCTTTGCTATGGCGAGCACACCGCTTGTGCTGCGAAGATTGCCATCGAGAGCGAGCTCACCGATGAACAGGATTTTTTCAGCCAATGCGTAAAAGGCACGGTCCGGCCGAAGGTCTTTTGTGGCAATGAGATATCCGATCGCCATAGCGAGGTCGAACCCTGTACCCTCTTTTGGTAAGTGTGCTGGCGCAAGTGAGATAACCACTTTTTCATTGCGACTCTTGGGAGATGTGTAGCCAGAATGTTTAATGGCCGAGGCGATCCGATCTTTCGCCTCGGCTACGGATTTGTTTGCCATACCGACAACAGAAAATGCATGAAGACCACGCGAGATGTCCACCTCTACTTGGATAATGTGTCCATCAAGGCAGTCATTTTGGGCGCTCAATACTTTTGCGATCTTCATGCAATAAGTATTGCATGACGGTGATAGAGAAACTGCTAAGAAATCCTAAAGAAAGGCCTTATTTTTGATAAAGATACGATCAAGTTTCGTGGCGTATTTTCCTTTATGCTATCCCTCGACTTCTCTCTCGTCCCTGTCCATCCTTATTTCATGTGTGCAGTGCAGGTCGATGCCGCCGGGTTGGCGTGCAGTCTACCGACTTCAATAGGCTGTTTACATACCTCGCAAGTGCCATATGAACCAGAAGCCACTCGCTCAAGAGCGTGGCGTAGGTCATGAAGGCGCGCTTGTAGCTTTGCGGTGACAACCTCGTGACCTTCTAGCTCTTCCAAATCCTCGGCTGTCTCAAGCTCATCTGCCTTGTCGGTGTTGAGGTCTTCTCGTTTTGCCTCCCATTCCCCAGGTCGTACTGGGTCTGGCTGAGCGATGCTTTTCAGCTCGCTTTCTACAAGAGAAATTTCATTCTCGATCAGGGTTTTGGGGTTGTATTCCATATCCTCATTATCTCACTATCTCTGCCTTTATCAAGCGTGCCGAGACTTCTTTCAAGGTTGTCTCATCGCTGGTGATAAAGATGGTTTTGGTATCAAGAAAGGCGTAGAGGAGGACCACGTTGCCTTTGGCATCTCTCGCCGCACGTATCTCTCTGTTTTGTAAAATAGCATCTTCAAATCGGTATGAGGTATTTCCGTTTGCTATGGTGTAGAGGGGTGGAGAAACTCTGTCGGCTGGTCTTAAAAAGATGTTTTGCAGATCACGAATCATCATTGGCTCCCAGCGGAACATACTAGATAGAGCCACATCAAAGGAGTTGGTTTTTAGAATGAGGAATGGCTGATTGCCGTGCACGGCGTGTAGTCCTAGGTAGTAGCTGGAATCAAGTGAGCGCAACAGCGTATCTGGCAGCGAGGCTTTGATCTGGCTGAAGAATTGTTCGGTGCTCAGAGGTACGGTCCTTTCTGTACCGTCGGCAAGGGTAATGGTCTCGTTTGAGATAGGGATAAGGCGCTCAATTGAGTTGAGTGGTGCGGTAGAGTTTTGTATGGAGGAGTAGAGTTGTGCTGAAAATGCGTCGGCACTATTTTTCGCGGGAATCTCAGTAATTTTTTCTGCTTGCGCAGGGTCACGCTGCTTCTGTTCGACAATCACTTGGTTTTTCTGCTGATAGATTGAATATGCATACCAGCTACCGCCAGCTCCGATAACAATGAGACAGATGCTAATAGCCACAAGCACAATGTTTCGAGAAGTTTCCACTTCTGGCAAGCTGTCTCCGGATTGTGATGTGCGTCGGGCATTCTCGGCGGCAGCAATCGAGGTGATAGATGCCCCTCCCCTTACGCTAGAAGCAATATCTTCTTTGTAAGTGTGAATGGATTTAACAAGAGGTGATTTTTTTTCTGGTACACTTTCAGCCACTGCCTGCGGCACCTCTTTTTTTGGGGCCGGTGACTCAACTGTCGAGTCGATGCGTCGATACACAGCCTGTTCAATCACTTCTCTGTTTGCGCCGCTGTACGGATTGATTGTGGGTCTGACTGGGGCAAATTGTTCGAGACCGGTGATCTCCCGCGGCTCGGAAAGAATATGTTGCTCAAGAGGATTTTTTGCCTGAGCGAGGGTTGTGTACGGCTTTCCTTGAACACGAGCAAGGTCTTGTTGCAGGGTGCGGATAGGGGTAAAAGCATTGCCTGTCGGCCTTGGCGAAGAGGTCTTTGGGTTTGTAGTGTCTGGCGCAGAAAAAGCTGCTGAAGCACGCTTTTCGTCGTTTGCTTTTTTGATTTCTTCGAGATCAATAATGCCCGGATGCGGAGCTTCCATATCTAGCCATTATAGCAAATTTTTTAACGCAGAATGGATGAAATGAGAGCTTTGGCTTTTTCTGTTGAGCCGTTTTCTCCAACGATCGTCACTTCCCCATTGTCTGAAACATCGATATTTTGTAGTCCAGATTGTTTTTTGATGCCATTGATCGTCTTTCCTCCAGGGCCAATGAGAATGCCGATGTGTCGTTGGTCGATGTGCAACGTTTCGATTTTCGGTGCATATGGCGAGAGTCTGGCGCGCGGCGCGGGCAGGGCCGCAGTGACGGTCTTTAATAGCTGTACCCGCGCCGCGCGCGCCCTCTCCATTGCCTCTACGAGTAACGCTACGGGCATGCCGTCAATCTTGATATCCATTTGTATCGCCGTGATTCCGTTTGCTGTGCCAGCCACTTTGAAATCCATGTCGCCATAATGATCCTCTGGTCCTTGGATATCGGTGAGAAGCACATATGTAAGAAAGGTTTGTCCGTGAGCGTCTGTTTCGATGCGTGTCATGGCGCCACAAGAAATACCGACCACTGGTCTGGCAATCGGCACACCACCGTCCATTAGTGCCAAGGTTGAGGCGCAGACCGAGGCCATGGACGTCGAGCCATTTGAAGAAAAGGCCTCAGAAACAAGGCGAATTACATAAGGAAACTCGGTTTTTGTCGGTAATACTGGTGCAAAAGCTTTCTCGACAAGTGCACCGTGGCCAATCATGCGCCGATTGGTACCACCAAGCTTCCCTGTCTCTCCTGTTGAAAAAGGTGGAAAATTGTAGTGATGAATAAAGGTTTTACCATCGTCATCAGCCGAGTGCTCCCCCTCAGTAAGCTGTCCTTCATGTGGTCCACCAAGGGTGAGTGCGGTAAAAATATGTGTTTGGCCACGATAAAAGAGCCCAGCTCCGTGGAGTCGTGGTGAGATCCCGCCAGCCTGGGCAAAGAGTGGTCGAATATCGGTCAAGTTGCGTCCATCGGTGCGCCTACCTCGCTTAATTGCCTCGGTGTGTAGTGTTTCGTTGACGATTTCTTCAAAAAGCCTGTTGGCCAAGGAGCGACTGTTGGCCAGCTTGCTACCACCGCTCGCTCCAATGGCCCCACTGCCGTTTGTCGCGACACTTTCTGCAAGTGTGAGCCATTCAGCGCGCACCTGCTCGATCGCACCATCTCCCGCTTGCCCAGTAAATAGCTTTTGTACAAGGGTTGGGGCAATTTCGCTCACAAAAATACTTCGGAGCGTCGTTGGGATCGCTGGGGCTGGAACATCCCGCTTCCCTATCCCGATCTCTCGAACAATGTCGATCTGAAAAGCCTCGAGTCTATTGATTTCTTTTTGAGCAATTTTCAACGTATCGGCAACTTCTGTTTCGCTGAGCTCCTGCCTACCTTTCGTCTCACACTCAATCATGTTCAACATGTCCCCCTTCCCACAGGCGGTCATTTTCAGTCGGCCTGTCTCGATGAGCGCCGCACCAACAGGACCTTTCCATGGGATATCCGAAGTGGCGATGGCAAGTGAAGCTGCAATGGTGGCTAGGCAAGGTATTCGTGCTGCGTCGGCTGGATCGATAGCGAGAGCGGTAATGACAACCTGTATTTCGTTACGAATATGGTCAGCAAAAAGCGGACGAATAGTCCTGTCGACCACACGTCCGCAGAGTATTGCTGCGTCGGAAGGCTTGCCTTCGCGTCGCTGGTAGCGGTTGCCGAGGATTTTGCCGACAGCGTAGTATCGTTCCTGATACTCTACCGTGAGCGGCAGAAAATCCGCAGACTCTTTTTTGTTTTCTGACATTACCGCAGTGGCGAGAAGCGCCGTCGTGCCGTAGCGGAGGATCACTGAGCCACTTGCTCGCTCGGCGAGAGTGGTAAATGAAGCGGTGAGCGTCTTGTTGTCTATAGAAAGAGAAAAATCTCTCGATGTCATCCCCCTATTGTATCACTGGTCCGTCATTTTCAGCTCGGGAATGTTCCGGAGATGGTGTGGCCGCGGCATTGTCCAAGATAGTGTTGTTTACATCCGAATGGGTGCGGTTGAGGTGTGGCCGCTCGTTTCCCTCTGCGCCATTTCGTCCTCGGCCACCACGAAGACTGCGAATGCCGCGTCGTGCTGCAATGTTGGGGCCAATGAGATATTTGCGCGCATTGGTGTCGAGGTCGACAAATTCGTCAACTGCTTCTTTGAGCTTGAGTGAGCTTGAGCGTCCAAAGGAGACGACCTCTACCTGGCAACCTTCGTTCATCTGAAGGTATTCAACGAGTGGTACGAAGTCGCCATCACCAGTCACGAGGATGACGGTGTCGAGCTTCGGTGCCATTTTGATAGCATCGACGGCGAGTCCGACGTCCCAGTCGGCTTTCTTGCTGCCGCCGGCGAAGATTTGGAGGTCTTTCGTCTTGGCCTCGATACCCATTTTGGTGAGTGCTTCAAAAAAAGCCGTCTCTTCCCCGCTCTCCGTGGTGATCACGTAAGCGATGGCTCGAATCAGGGCTCGCCCAGCGAGGGCGTCCTTCACTACCTGTCCGAAATTGACTCGAGCGTGGTAGAGATTTTTGGCTGAATGATAGAGATTTTGCGCGTCAATAAAAATGCCGACGCGCTGTTCTTTGTGTTTGATGACTGTCATAAAAATATATTAACTGCTACTAAAGTATACCGCATGGCGGTACAAAAGGTTACGGATGATTACTGAGAAAAAGGCAAAAATGGCGCAAAAATGGTCGAAAGTATGAAAATGGTCGAAAGAGATAAAGAAGAACGAGGCCTTCGCCCCGTTTTTCGCCGTATTAGGCCTTCTTGGTCTGCTTGAGGTCGAGCTTCTTCATCAAGCTGTTGTAACGCTTGGTGTCCTTCTTCTGGAGGTACTTCATGTGGTTCTGTCGATCAGCAACCATCTGAAGGAGACCTCGTCGAGAGTGTCGGTCCTTAGCGTGCTTCTTCAAGTGACCCGCCAATTCTTCAATTCGCTTGGTCAAAATGGAAATCTGCGCCTCAGGAGAGCCAGTATCCGTGTCGTGGAGCTGGACTGCTTTGATTATCTTGGCTTTTTTCATTGAAGTAATCATCCCATATAGGATAGCATAAAAGCCTAAAAAATGCAAGGGTTTTGGGTGAAAATGGCTTAGGTTGGCGCTATTCGCTCTGAAATGGCAAATATTGTGCGACACCCCTGCCCAGCCTCTGATATAATGAGTGCATGTCCGACCTCCATCAGCTCAAAAGAGAGTTTCTCGAGTATACGGAGATCGAAAAGGGTCGCAGCTTGAAGACGGTGGCCAATTATGAGCGGTATTTAGACCGATTTTTGAACTACAGCAAGCTGAAAGACCCGGCGGGAGTGACCGATGACGTACTCCGCGAGTATCGTCTGTGGCTCAATAGACAGGCGGCGACGAAGACCCGCGACGGGCGGGTGGCGACGACGCTCAAAAAGAAGAGCCAGAACTACTATTTGATTGCGCTGCGCTCGTTTTTGAAATACTGCGCCCGTCGCGGGGTGAAAACCTATGCACCGGAGCGTATCGAGCTCGCCAAGGTGGCCGAACGCTCGCTCGATCTCATCACTATCGACGAGCTCAAACGCTTGATGCACGCCGCCGATGAAGCGGCAAATGCCGGCGACCTGAAAGGTCTCCGCGACAAGGCTATTATGGAACTGCTCTTCTCCACCGGCTTGCGCGTGTCGGAGCTCTGTTCCCTATCGCGCGACCTCGACCTACGAGCCGATGAATTTTCTGTGCGCGGCAAGGGGGAGAAGGTGCGCGTCGTCTTTTTGTCCGAGTCGGCGCGCCAAGCGGTGAAGCGCTATCTCGACAAGCGCGCCGACATTGACGACGCGCTCTTCGTACAGACCGCCGGACCGATCGGCCTTAAAAAATGGAAGGAGGAAAAAAGCGCGAAGGACAAAAAGGCCGGTAAAAAGCATTTCGGCCCATCGGCCGGCTCCAGCCGCCTCACTGCCCGCACTGTCGAGCGTATCGTGAAGCACTACGCTACCAAAGCCGGCATCTCGAAAAAGGTCACGCCACACGTCATTCGCCACAGCTTCGCGACAGATCTGCTCCAAAACGGTGCCGATATTCGCTCGGTGCAGATGCTTCTTGGTCATGCCAACATCAACACCACCCAGATTTACACCCACATCACCGACAAGCAGCTCCGCGAGGTGCACAAGAAGTTTCACAATCGCAAATAGCTCTGCTGTCGGGACGCAAATAGCGCAGGTGAGGTAGGTGCGGTATACTTTACTTACGATATTACTACATAATCCAAGAACGCTATGGCACTGGAAAGAAAACCTTTTGAACAGAGCGATGTAACATCTCTTGATGCTATTTGTCGGGAGGTTGCGGACAAGTTTGACGGAAATCCTGAAGGCGCCTTTCAAACTCTCCGGACATATTTGGATGCTGCAGTTGCTAAACGAAAAGCAGCTCTCAAGGAAGCACTCCTCGCTGATCCGGAGACCTCTGCTGATGATTCTCTTGCGTTTGCCGGACTGCTCGATGAAGCCTTGCGTAAAGCTTGTGTCGGCGACGTCGAGATTAGTGGTCTCACCGAAGAGATGCGCGCTATTCGCGAAGCTCAAGCTGCTGAAGCGCTTGCTGAGGAGAAGGTGCGCGACAAAGCGGCAGCAGAATCAAGTCTGCAAGCAGAAATCGCCAAATTGCAGGATTTTCGAGACAATCTCGAGCGGCTCGGTCTTGATACCGAGAAAGAAGACGCTGCTTTGGTGCGACTGCGCGGAGGGCAGTAGCACCATTTAATAGGAAAAATAAACAACAAATGGCGCACACATTGCGCCATTTGTTGTTTTTGTTAAGCTAGACGAAGTTGGTTACCCCCTTTTTTTCGGTTCACTGTTCAACCCTCAGCTCTTCACACAAATGAAAGCAAAACCCCACCCCAACTCCCCCGTTGGCTCGCTTCAGCGTTTCGTGTTGGTGTTCGAGACAAGCGATCCCGAAGCTCGCAAGGCCGCGATCTTGGCTTTGAAAAGAAAGATCGAGACACTCGAGCCTCACCCCGCTCTCATCGCCGGTGCCGATGTCTTTGACGGCTACTGGATCCTCACCCTTCGACCTGGCCAGACCATCGAAATATTTGGTAAAGCACTCGATGCGTTTATTTGCCAGACCACTGCGGAGTTTGAAGCAGCCCTTGCTGCCGACAGTGGCGACGGCTCTGATGATGAGGAAATTCCCGACGACACCATGGTCCGATAGCCCCGACGCTTCGTTGCCTCGCCTTCCCCCTTCGCCCTCCCAACCCTCCTGCTCCACTTTCCGATTCGTCGGAATTCCGAGCAGGAGTTTTTTATGCACGCCAGTATTCCGTGGTATCATTTCCCGCATGAAACTCATCTCTTGGAACGTGAACGGCATTCGCGCGGTGCATAAAAAGGGATTGTTTGTGTCGTTTGTTGAGAAATATCAACCGGATATTCTCTGTTTGCAGGAGACAAAGGCTCAAGAACATCAGTCGGAGGTGGATTTACCTCAATACGAAGAGTACTGGCACTCTGCCGAGAAGAAGGGCTACTCTGGTACGGCTATTTTCACCAAGGAGAAGCCGCTCTCAGTGGCCAACGGTCTTCCGGAGGCGATCGTGAAGAAGTATGGCTTGTGTGCCGATGCGTATGGCGATCCGCTCACCGAGGGGCGCGTTATTGCTGCTGAATTTGCCGATTTCTATGTCGTCACTGTCTACACCCCGAATGCCAAAGACGATCTGAGTCGTATACCGCTACGCCACAAGCAGTGGGACCCCGCATTTCTCGCCTACTGCAAACAGCTCCAGAAGAAAAAACCCGTCATCTTCTGTGGTGACCTCAATGTTGCGCACACTCCTGATGATCTTGCTCGACCAAAGGAAAATGTCGGCCTAAAAGGCTTTACTGATGAGGAACGTGCCGGCTTTCAGGCATTTATCGATGCCGGGTTCATCGACACTTTTCGCGTGTTTCATAAAGGTAACGGCCACTACACGTGGTGGTCGCACTTTGCCAATGCTCGCGAGCGCAATGTTGGTTGGCGTATCGACTATATTCTCATCTCCCCCGCTTTGTTGCCACGTCTGAAGAGTGCCGCTATTTTGCCCGAGGTGATGGGTTCGGATCATTGTCCGGTGATGGTGGAGATTAAGTAGAGAGCAAGCAAAAAATGAGAGAAAAAACAAAGCGGCGTCCATGGGGCGCCGCTTGTCGTTTTCGCTGCACGTTAGTCTGACCAGCGAATGTCGTGGCGAGGGGGTTCCTTTGAACCCAAACGCAGTGCGAGTAGCCACAAAGGGCTTCTCGGGATGGATGCCAATTTCTTGGCAGGAGCTTTCCTGATTTTTCTAGCCATAGAGTCCTCCAGTTCTTACCGACTAACACTAAGTGTACGCTCTATAAAGGACATGACAAATGAGTTATCCACAGGTATGTCCTTTACACGAGTTTATAAAGGACATAAAATCACTTCAGGCCAGAAATTGATCGGGATATGCAGATTGGGAACCAAGGTCCGAATCGCACCCACAACTGGCAACAGTTCTTCTACAATTCCAGGCAATAACGCCTGTATCTAGAAGACCAAACGGAACTTTCCGGGACATTTTGGAGTCGTCAATGCAGTAAAAGTATTCCTTCACAACCTTTTTAAGTCCTTTACGGACTATTTTAACCCAGAAGGGTAATCACTTTCGCGGCAGATCAACTTCGTGCGTCGTCCCCTATCGTTCGTAGCGGTCTTCGAACCGCTCACAGAACTCTCGCTGTGGCGGTTTTTTGTTGCTGAAATAGACTAATAAACATCGAAAAAGAATAGGAAACAAGGCAAAAAGGAAGGCTCTCGCAGGCCGACGGGCCGAGAGCGAGACAAAATCCCAGCAGGGATTTATGTCGTACCTTCCTTTTTGCCTTGTTTCCTATTCCACCCAGTGTTTCTTGCGTATCTCAGCCACGACCTCTTCATCAGCCTTCATTTTTGAGGCTTTGCCGGCCGCACCGAGGGAGCGAAGCTCGTCTTCAGGCAAAAGAGCCAGCTTTTGAGCCTTTTCTTTTAAATATTCAGCCGTGTTGAGCTTCGGGTCCTCGAGCACTTCCTCTAAGAGAGCGTGGAGAATGAAGCCGATCTTCGGTCCAGGCGCCAATCCAAGCTCTTTTAGCAATATTCCCCCATTAATCTTCAACATTCCCACGGAAATAGGGTCGCGAAGGACTTCTTCGATCATGGCGTGATACTTGCGGAGGCGATACGGGTTCTCTTTTGGTCGGCCAGTACCAATACGGTCACAAATACGAACATTCATGAGGTTCCAGATATCCTCCTGCCCCACGTTGGCCACCATACGGCGCACTGCCGAGAGACTGATCTGCTCCGTGTCACTGAAAAACATGTGCCACCGGACGAGTTTCGTCACTTTCTCGATGATTTCGTTGGAATACTTGAGCCGTTCGAGAATTTTTTTGGTTACACGTGAACCAACCACCTCATGGCCGTAGAAAGTCCACTCCCCTTTTGGACCCTTGCGACGAGTTTCCGGCTTGGAAATGTCGTGAAACAGGGCCGCAATACGGATTTCAAGTGGCCACTGCTTGTCAGCAGCATGTTGCATTGATCGTAGCAGGTGTTCAAAGACAGTGTAGGCGTGGGCTTGGTTTTGTTCCACACCAATAGTGAGCTCGAGTTCCGGGGCGATATATTTCAATATTCCCATATTTTGAGCCATAATCAGACCTTTCATAGGCTCAGCAGACATCAGGATACGATTGAATTCGTCACGAATTCGCTCCTGTGAGACATTTTTCAACATATGGACATCAGCGCGAATCGCCTCCTCAGTGTCCTTTATGATGCTAAAACCGTGCTCAGTCGCAATTCGTACCGCTCGCAGGATACGGAGCGCATCTTCCTTAAAACGTTCGTCTGCGTTGCCCACAGCGCGAATAACGCGATTCTTTAGGTCTTCCTGTCCACCAAAAAGATCAACCACCTCCCCTTTTGAGTTGAGTGCGATGGCATTGAAGGTGAAATCGCGTCGCTTGAGGTCGTCCTCAATGTTTTTGCTAAACGTGACGTGGTCTGGACGGCGGCCGTCAGAATAATCAGCTTCAAGGCGGAACGGTGTCACCTCGATGATCTTCAATGTCGGGTCGATCCCCTCTTCTTTGTTGACCACTCCGACAGTACCGTAGGTATTTTCGTAAAAAGTATCAGGAAAGAGTGCGATAATCTGTTCAGGTGTTGCGTCTGTGGTGACATCCCAATCTTTTGGTTTTTTGCCGAGGAGCAAGTCGCGCACACAGCCGCCCACCAAAAAAGCCTTATAATTGGCCTTTTCTAGTGTCTCGGTGACACGTGAAACTTCTTTTGGTATCGAAAATGAAGCGTTTTTCATAATTTCTTGAGAGAGAATTTCGTTCCTGTATTTTAGTACAGCTTTTGTGTTTTAGCTAATGTTGGAGTATGATGTGTCTGTTTGCACCTATAGTGAAACGGATATCACAACGGTCTTCGGAACCGTTAGTTCAGGTTCGAGTCCTGATGGGTGCACCTGTGGCAGGCGGTTTCGCCGGACGGACCTGTTGAATTTTTTCACAGGTGAGGTAGAATAGTCGCACTGCGGTCATGGTTTAGTGGTAGAACACGACCTTGCCAAGGTTGAGATGGGAGTTCGATTCTCCCTGACCGCACAAAGTAAGAGGTTTTTTCGGTACAAGCTGTTTTCACGTATTTTGGGCGATACGCCACTGGATTCAACAAGATTTCATGAAGATCTCGGAGCCTGTCCTTTAGAGTGACCGCTAGTTGGGAGCCTGATCTGCTACACCACTGCCCTATTTCATAGAGGTGTTTCTCACAAAAGCTTATGCAAATTAAAAGGTATTCATCCCCAAGGATTGACACGCCTGTGGATAACTATGTGTATAGTGTGTATAAAGGACAGAGATTTTAAGGTCAAAATATGGCTGTAAAAGTCCAATAGAGTAGGGTTTCACGGAGTATTTTCCATAAAATACGGCCAATATAAAGGATTTTTTTGAATTTTAACATAATGTCCGAGAAAAAATGAAAAAGTTTCACGTGAAACATAATATATCAACACCTAATAAAAAGAAAAACACCTCAGAAACAGGCATTCTTGGCGAGAAAATCGCTAAAATGTTTCTTGTGAAACGAGGTTTTTCCGATTTTGAGGCTAACTTTCGTGAAAAGTGTGGTGAAATTGACATTGTTGCACATGAAACATCTACTAACACTCTCTGGTTCTTCGAAGTGAAGACCTTGTCTGTAAAGTCTTTTGCTAGCCAATTATTCCGTCCGGAAGAACAAGTAGACGATCGAAAACTCAGAAAACTCTATAGGACAATCCAAGTATATCTAGCAAAAAATGTTGTTTCACAAGAAACACCCTGGCGGCTAGGCGTGTTGTCCGTACTTTTGAATAGGGAAGCGCAGATTGCTCGAGTATCGTACGTTCCCGTGCTATAAAAATACTTCTGGCTGTATCCCACCTCCACCAATTTCATGAAAACTAGCCAGATTCGATTGAAGTTGCCAGGTTCCTGTGCTAGTATGGTGAAGCTCGTCAGTAAAAACACATATCGGGGCGTGGTGTAACGGCTAACATTCCTGTTTTGGGAACAGGCGACTCAGGGTTCGAATCCCTGCGCCCCGACAACGTATCGATGCGACCAAAAAGCATATCGCAGCGGCAGGTGAGGGAATTTCAAGAGGAGGTTTGGCAGTATTACGCTCGAAACAAGCGCGATTTTCCATGGCGTCGCCGCGAACACTACAGTGACCCATATAAAATCCTCGTTTCGGAAGTGATGCTCCAGCAAACACAGGCTGATAGGGTGGTGGGGAAGTATAAAGAATTTCTCAAGAAGTTTCCAACTCTCGCGGCTCTCGATAGGGCTACCGTCGCCGAGGTTGTCACTGTATGGCGAGGCCTCGGCTACAATCGTCGCGCAATCGCTTTGAAAAAGATCGCAGCGATAGCGGGGGAGAGGTGGCAACATACATTGCCAAAACTTTCTCTCGAAGAGCTCGATGCACTGCCTCATATCGGTTACGCCACAGCTTGCTCAATCTCGGCTTTTGCGTGGGACATCCCCGTGTCCTTTATTGAAACAAATATTCGTCGCGTCTTCATCCAGCGCTTTTTTAAAGGTCAAAAGAACGTGTCCGATAAGGACATTCTCAGGCTTGTACAAAGGACATTGCCTGCGCCATCTAAAGATACAAGTGAAAAGGGGGCATCTCGCGGACCGCGTGAATGGTATTACGCCCTTATGGACTATGGCGCCATGCTCAAGGGTGTTGTAGAGAATCCCAATCGGCAGAGCAGGGGATATAAAAGACAATCAACTTTCATCGGCTCCAATCGGCAGGTGAGAGGGGCGATTTTGGCTGTGCTTGCCGACTCAAAGTATGCGATAGGTTGCACTAAAAAAGTCCTTTTGAAACAGGCACAAAACCATGTATCAAAGACAGGCACCAACCAACAACGCAAGGTCACGCAAAAAGACATCGACACAAATCTCACTGCCCTTGCGCAAGAAGGCTTTCTCGACATCGTCGGTCCGTTGATCTCGTTGGCGAGAGGTTGAGAAAACTTCACGACTACGCTATGCTCGGAGCATGCCAAAGATATTTATCCGGAAGATCGAAGACTTCACCTGCGAGCATTGCGGCACAACCGTGAAGGGGAATGGCTACACCAATCATTGTCCGAGCTGTTTGTGGGCGAAGCATGTCGATGTGCAACCGGGTGACCGCAAAAATACCTGCCTCGGCATGATGAAACCGTCTCGCGTTGAAGTACAAAAAAGCGAATACGTCCTCTACCATCTTTGCACTCGCTGTGGTACCGAGCGTCGCAACCGCACTTCGCCAAACGATTCTTTCGATGAAATCGTCCGTATTCAGAAGCAGTTTGTTGATGCGCAGAAGAAATAGCGAGGAGGGAATAGCCTGTCTTGCTAAAGGTTAGTATCTTGCCGGAGTGTTGGTATTGATTGAAACAGTGAGGATGTTCACTAGAGTTGGGGCGATGAGCTCGTTGAACTGTGCAGCTTTTTCGGCAAGGTCGGTATTCAAGAAATCAGCAATTTGAGAACCGGATTGCTTCAGCAAGCTCTCATTGATATGAAAGAGCGCGATGCCTCCTAATTCACGCGCATCAGTTTGCATATCGGAAGAAACGGTGCTGATGACGCCCACTAGCGCCCCTTTGCTGTCTACCACCGCACCGCCGGAAGAGCCGCGCTGCGCCGCCGCGTTGCCGTTGATATTGAGATAGTCGAACGTGTTGCCCGTGTAGCTGAGCATTTCTTTCACTGTTGCAATAGCGGAGATGCCATAGAGGTTGCGCTGTATTCCTTCACCGCCCAAAAAGCCCGCGCCGTAGCCGGCGACGAGTACGGACTCGTTGGCGAAATCACGCTCAGTGGTGTCGATGTGAAGGTAGGGGAAAGTGGCTGGGAGCTTTTGTTCGGCGTTGAGACCGCGGTCAATGATGAGGAAGGCAAAATCGTCTTCACCGGTCCCTTTGGCTTCCTGACGTTTGATGTTGTCGGAATTGTACTTCACCCAGCGTGGCGAAATATACAGCAGGGTGGCTTTGTATTTTGGCACGGCTGGGTTGCCAGTGCGGATATTGCACGAAACGTAGTCTTTTACACCGTAGTCCTTGAGCAAAAAGTATTGCGCGATATGTGCGTTGGTGAGGATGACACCGCGCGGGTCGATGATTACACCGGAGCCGGTGATAGGGCTGATCGGTCCGCTGTTCTGTGTGTAACAGAGGATATTTACGAGCGCGTCGCGGGTGAGCGTGTTGATGTCGTCAAAAGTGAGCGGGCCAGCTTTCAGCGAAGTGGTGGCGAGGCCGACAAGTGTCGGGTCGGTGAGCGCGGTGTTTTTCGGCGGGGTAGTTGGGGTGGGGGCGGCGACTGGTGCCGGCGGTACGCTCGGCGCGGTGACGGTTGGCGTGACAATTTTCGGCGCTACGGGCTCAGTGACTGTTGCAGTTTCCGCCGGTTTCGATACTGTCGTGGTCGACGTGTTTGCCGTATTTACTTGCGCCATCTCTTTTACGACCGCAACAGGTGTTTTTACAGTTGGCGTACTGGAAGCGTGGGGGAGAATACTCCGCATGTCGCTCGTGGCCATCGGCAGCAAAGACTGCGTGAAAGCGACCACACCCAAAACAAGTGAGATGATCGCTCGGCCGGCCTGTTCGATGAAAGCTTCCATCGGCCCATTATATCCTACCTCCTTTTCACGCGCCTCTTTTTTTGCTAGTATCAGGGTCGGTTCGTTGAAATATAAGACTCAACGGTCATTCGAACACCCATACATAATGTGCTATACTTTGTGTGTAATGAATCAGAAAGAAGCACGAGCTCTGGCGGTTGAATTGAGGAAAAGAGGCTATTCGTATGGCTATATTTCCGAAAAGACAAAAAGAGCCAAAGGTACGCTTAGCTATTGGCTCACCGATATTGCATATATCCCGAATGAAGAGATGATAGAGAAAATTGGCAAGGCCCGTGCAGCCTCTACTCTGACAAAAAGTCGGATTCGTCGGGCTTCCATCGACGATGCGAAGGAGTATGCAGAAAATGCTATTGGGCAGATGAGCAAGAGGGATATCTTGATGCTTGGTCTCGGATTGTACTTGGGCGAGGGCACAAAGACCCATAATATCGTGAGAATGATAAATTCTAACCCAGAGATTATTCGATTCACGATGAAATGGTTTCGAGTTATTTTTGGGATAGATCAAAGCCACTTCAGGCTTCGCCTTCATCTGTATCCGGATTCAGATATTGCCGGTTCGATACATTTTTGGTCATCACAACTCAATTTGCCAAAAAAATATTTTTACTCAGTGCACATTGATCAGCGGAAAGACAAAAAGATGGCAAAGAAAGGGAAGACTCCTTACGGCACGGCTCACTTGAGTGTGGTGTCAAAAGGAAAAAAGACCCTCGGTGTGACCTTGTTTCGCAGGATCAGTGCGATGATTGAGGTGGTTCTTAAAAAATAGTAAATGCGGGCATGGTATAGTGGTAGAACAACACACTTCCAATGTGTAGACGAGAGTTCGATTCTCTCTGCCCGCACCCCAACTCTCTTGGTTATGATAGTATTTAGACATCATGCAATCTAAGAAAAATGTTTTTCTTTGGGTACTCTACGACTTTGCAAACTCAATCGTCTCGATTGTCTTCTTCCTCTACTTTGCTCAGTGGGTAGTGATTGATGGTGGGGTGAAAGATCTTTATTTCAACCTCACCTTCACGATTGCTGCGTTCCTGCTCCTGCTCACCGTGCCGGTCACAGGCTCATTACTCGACTCCGTGTTGAGAAGGATCTCCGGTGTTCGCTTCACCACAATCCTCACCGCAATCTTCTATGGAGGATGCGCATTTTTTGCTATCGCAGGAAACCAAACTCCCGCCCTCCTTGCCTTTACTTTTGGCCTCTATTTTTACCTTCTCTCTTTTACTTTCTACACCCCTCTACTCAATGATATTGCCACACCGGAACGTCGTGGACGAGTCTCTGGTCTCGGTGTCGGCGCAAACTATTTTGGCCAAGTGGTCGGCCTCATTGCTGTACTCCCGTTTTCGCAAGGTACTATAAGTTGGTTCAATAGCTCTCCAAGAGCGGAAACTCTACTGCCGTCAGTGATTATTTTCTTCCTATTAGCCCTGCCGATGCTTGTCTGGTTCCATGAGCCAAGGCGTGAGGCGGTTACTTGGAAACTCTCAGCAGAGATTTTGAAGGTGTGGGAAGCTACGAAAAAAGTATTTCTTGCTCGAGGTGTCGCCCTATTCATTTTGGCCTATTTCTTATTTAATGATGCAGTACTTACTGCTGCCAACAATTTCCCACTCTTTCTCCAGCAGGTATGGGGTGTTTCCGATAGTGTAAAAACATACATTATGTTGGGTATCCTCATTACTTCAGCTCTAGGTGGATGGTTTTCTGGCATAATCGCTGACAAGATCGGAAATAAGAAGACATTGCTGTGGGTTCTGGCCGGTTGGGTCGTCATTCTTCCTGCCGTCGGTCTTATCACCAACTTCACCGCTTTTATCGTTATGGTGGTCTTTATGGGGTTCTGGTTCGGTGCCAATTGGGCAGTTTCGCGGTCGATGATGTCGTACTTGTGTCCACCGCAAGCGCATAATCTTACTTTTGCATATTTTGGCCTTGCAGAAAGAGCCTCTTCGTTCGTCGGTCCGATTATTTGGGGCTCTGTTGTGTCGGGTCTAGTCTCAATGGGTGCTTTTCGTTATCGTTTGGCAACAGTACTCGTATCGGTTTTTATCGTATTAGCATTCTTCGTGGTGCTGAGGGTGAGAGGGGATAGGTAGTTTATAAGCAAAGCAAAAACCGCCCTTAGGCGGTTTTTGCTTCTCGAGAAGAGATGCCGGTACTTGTGGAGGGTACTGGCGGTATCGCGCGCTTTTGCGCAATACTTTGGGCTGAGGCGGATTATTTTACCGCATCCTTCAGCGCCTTGGCTGCTCTAAACTTTGGAACCTTCATAGCTGGAACCTTGATGGTTTCGCCAGTGCGAGGGTTTCTCGCGTCTCGCGCTGCTCGCGCCTTTACTGAGAAGATACCGATACCGGCGATAGATACCTCGTTGCCACCCTTGAGAGTGTTAACGATAGAGTCTACCACGACATCCATAGCCTGCTCGGCCTGGACCTTGGTGCCTCCGATCTTCGCGTGGATCGCGTCGACGATTGATGCTTTATTCATACGAATGAAATATTACGGAATAAAATACATTCTCCGAACTTCTGCTTTTTATTTTTTTCCAACTCACTTTCACAAGGAATTGGTTTAACCTAGGATAATTATATAGTAGGCCATTTTTTACGCAACCCGCCTTTGTTTACAACGAAAAAGTGCCCAACTGTCAAATTGGAGCACTTTTTCTCACTATTTTTCTAGTATTTTCGCCTTTTAGCGCGCCACTTCTATCACGCGGGTCTCGCGGATGACGGTCACCTTGATCTCGCCAGGGTAGCGGAGCTCCTTTTCGATGCGCAAGGCGATCTCGCGGGCGATACGCTGGGCCTCGAGGTCGTTGATATCGGCTGGTGTCACAAAAACCCTTATTTCTCGGCCTGCTTGGAGGGCGTAGGCCTTCTCAACGCCCTTAAATGACGTCGCAATGGCCTCCAAATCGCCCAATCGCTTCAAGTAGTTCTCAATACTGTCGCGGCGCGCGCCCGGACGGCCGCCAGAAATAGCATCGGCCGTCTGCACAATACGGGATTCCACCGTTTCATACGGATATTCCTCATGATGCGCCTCCATCGCCTTCACAATCTGCTCGCTCACGCCGAATTTCTGCAAAATACGGCGACCGATCTCTACATGAGTGCCTTCCACCTCGTGGTCGAGGGCCTTGCCGATGTCGTGGAGCAGGGCACCAGCCTTGGCTACGGCCACATTGGCGCCAATTTCCTCAGCGATCATGCCTGCGATATGCGCCATTTCCACTGAGTGTGCCAACACATTCTGGCCGTAGCTCGTACGGAAGTGCAAACGGCCGAGGATCTGCAACACGCGCGGGTCAATATTGATGACGCCCACCTCTTGTGCAGCCTGGACGCCCTTGTCTTTAATAATCTTGTTCAATTCAGCCTGCACCTGCTCTACCTCCTTCTCAATTTTCGCCGGCTGAATACGGCCGTCGGCCACGAGGCGTTCAAGAGCGATCTTCGCCACCTGGCGGCGCACAGGGTCGAAAGAAGAGACGATGATAGCACCTGGAGCATCGTCTACGATAAGTTCCACGCCCGTGATACGTTCAAAAGCCTTGATATTTCGGCCTTCTTTGCCGATAATCTTGCCCTTCACTTCATCCGATGGGATGGTGACAGTGGTAGACATCATATCGGCCGGCACGGCTCCGGCAAGACGTTGAATGGTGGCGCCGAGGATCTCTTTGGCCTTTTCCTCGAGCTTTTCCTCGCCAAACTGCTCGAGCTTGCGCAGGCGGCTCATGAGGTCGTCTTGGTTCGCCTTCTCGACGCTTGCAATGATCTGATTACGTGCCTCATCGCTCGTGAGCTTGGCGATTTTTTCCAATTCTGAGAGCTTTTGCTTCTCCATGGCTTCCACCTTGTCCTTCATGGCGCGGACTTCGTTGATCTTTTGCTTGATCGCCTCCACTTCTTTGTCGAGATCGGCTTGGCGACGGTCCAACAGGTCTTCTTTTTTGTTGAGGCGCTCCTCGGTCTTCTTCAATGACTCCTCTTTCTCCTTCGTCGAAGCACGAACATCGCGGAGGATGTCGGCGGCCTTGGCTTCGGCATCGTTGAGCACTTTTTGGGACTTCTCCTCGGCTTCGAGATGGAGCTGCTTGAGCTGGAGCTCAACAGAACCTTTTTTGCCAAGCGAAATGAGCACGCGGAGATAGTATCCGAGCGCAATACCGATCAGGCTGGCCATGCTAGCGGCCAGGGCAGCGAGTTTTAGTGACATATGTTAGTGGCTGTTCCGAACAGCACCGGCGATGGCAGGGGAATGACTAGGTAAGGGGCGAAAAGGGATGCGGGAAATTCAAGGTTGGTTCGGTGGGGCGGGAAGTCGGTCGTGTCTATCGTGTCGGCGCTCCGAAAGCAGCGATTATCAAATTCGAATAAATAAAGGGAACGAAGTTATAGTATAACACTACTCCTTCGCTGGCAACACCTTGTCGACAATACCGTACTTCTTCGCTTCTTCGGCTGACATGAAGAAGTCGCGGTCGACATCTTTTTCGATCTGCGCGAGCGATTGACCGGTATTCTTGGCGAGCATTTTGTTGAGGTTTTCGCGAGTCTTCAGGATATGTTTTGCAGAAATCTCAATATCTGAAGCCATGCCTTCGGTACCGCCGGATGGCTGATGGATCATCACTTCCGCGTTTGGCAGAATCATGCGCTTGCCTTTCTTGCCTGAAGAGAGAATCATGGCGCCCATGGAAGCTGCAATGCCGACGCCAACAGTCGAAATGTCCGGCTTGATATGTCGCATCGTGTCGATGATAGCGAGACCGGCGGTCACCGAGCCGCCCGGAGAGTTTACATACAGGAAAATGTCCTTCTTCGGGTCTTCGGACTCGAGGAAGAGGAGCTGGGCGATGATGATATTGGCCATGTGGTCGTCCACTGGGCCGCCGAGGAAGATGATGCGCTCGCGAAGCAGACGCGAATAGATATCGTACGCTCGCTCGCCAAACTGCGACTTTTCGATGACGGTTGGGATTAGCATGGGATTGGGATTATTGTGCGGTTAGTGTATGGCAAATAGGTGAATTTCGCAACTTTCTGGCACCGCTTCCTTTTTCACTGCATTTGCCATACACTAACCCCATGAAACTCCAGCGTTTTTTCGTCCACAAGCTGCTCAATGAGCCCATTGGTGACCGTCGTGAAGTCCACTTGCGTGACGACGGGCTCATCCACCAGCTCAAGCGTGTCTTTCGCTTGCATGCTGGCGACTCAGTGATGTTGCTCGATAATACTGGTTGGCAATATGTATCTGAGATAGTGTCGCTCGAGAAAAGTGAGGGGGTCTTTCGCGTACTTGAGAAACGTGAGGCGTCCGAAATGCGCGCTGCAAAAAATGGGACACGCCAGGTACCAGTGTCCCTCTTCCAGTCGCTCCCAAAGAAAGACAAATTTGAATACGTGCTTGAAAAGGGTACTGAGATCGGTGTGAGCGGTTTTGTGCCGGTACTTTCCGACCGTTCCGAGAAGCTCGCGATCAACGAAGAGCGGTGCGAGAAGATTCTCGTAGAGGCTTCGGAGCAGTCGGAGCGTGCGACCGTGCCAACATTGGCACCAATCTGCCCGATCGACGAGGTATTCGCGAAGTATGCTGCAGAAACAGAGTTTATCGCTTTTCATCTCATCGGTACACAGTGGTCTACGGAGCTTCGCAGTAAAATTTTTGATCACGCTGCAAAATCTGGCAAGAATATAGGCCTCCTCATCGGCCCAGAAGGCGGTTGGACCGATCGTGAGCTCGGACTCTTCCGTGAAAAAGGCGTGCATATCGTGACTGTCGGCTCGCAGGTGCTACGAACAGAAACCGCGGCCATTGTGGCCGCGGCGGTGGTGATGGTGGGGTAATGTTACTACGTTCAAAGATATCTTTTACTGGTAAAAAAGAACACCCCCAAGATTATTAGATTATTGATAAAATCGTACATACGGATTATTTGTAAATCCGCCTCAGACACTCCAATGTATATTGCAGAATTGTAAGTCGTTACTATGCTAATAAACCAGATTGTTGAAACAATATGAATAAACATTTCCTTATTCTGGATAAGGAAATGTTTATTCATAAATCTTGATGAAAATCTAAAGATGTACCAAAAAATTCCTCCCAGGATGGGGCTTATGGTCAGAATACTCAGACCGTTTGCTGCAACTGGCGTCAAGGCAACATCCGGCAGAATCTCCGCAGCAACAACCACAACGAATATTTTTATAATAGGTACCGTCGCGGCGATTAACCCAGTTAAAAACAGAAATATCAGTAATACTATCCACTGTGGAAATCTCCTGAGCATTTCCACAGTATACCTACTGCAAAGTTTGGTGTAAAGGTTGCAAAAATAGACGGCCTTATGTATTACCTCTGCTCCTCCAAAAACCGGAACGCTCGTTCGTTGCCAAGCACCATCTCTACATAGGCGCGAGCGCGTTCGGCGTCGGCGCCCTTGTGTTCGGCGAGAATTTTGTCGACTTCGGCGGTCACTTCGGCTTCGCTTGGAAGGAGTTTCTCCTCGCTCACGATACGATTGAGCGCGATCTGCAAGCTCACGCGCTTCTCGGCGTCCTTGCGCCACTCCTTGCTCAACTCCTCGCGAGTCTTCTTGATGTGCTTCAAATAATCCTCAATTTTGAGGCCCATGCGGGAGATGTTGTGCTCAAACTCGCCCCACATTTTCGCAAGTTCGCTCGAGACAAGTACTTCAGGGAGCTCGGTCTTCATTTCCGCGACAATGTTTTCGCCAATCTGGAGACGCTTCTTTTCCTTGGCGCGATATTCCTTTTCCTTGAGCATATTTTCCTTCAACTTTGCCTTGAAATCAGCGACATCTTTGAAATCACCGAGGGTCTGCACAAAAGCATCGTTGAGCGGCGCAAGAGGGGCGTCTTTCACGTCTTTTTCCGCGCCTGTTGCGCCTGTTGCGCCGGTCGCCGCGTCTTTCGTTTCAACCTTCTTTCCATACGTCTTGTGGATCTCGTCGATCGCACCGTCGAGCTCCTTGTCGGTGATCTCGATCTTTTCTTCCTTTTTCATCTCGGCCTTCGCGATCTTCTTGTAGTCGGGCATCTTCACCTCGGGGAAGACGGCGACGGTGATTTTAAACTCAAGCGGTACATCCTTCGCAATCTTGGTGAGTTCGATCTGCGGACGGCTGATCGCTTCGATCTTGTGATCTACGACAATGTGCATGTATTCATGCGACAACACCCCCTCGGCGGCGTGTTCGAGCACGGCCATTTCACCCATCTTGTTCAAAATGACATCCTGCGGCACGTGACCCTTTCGGAAGCCGGGTACCGAAGCCTGTTCAGAAAACGCCTTAAGCGATTCCTTGAACGCGCGCTTCATCTCAGCAGCGCTAATCTCGCCGGTGATCTCTACTTGCGAGCCCGCAATCTTCCTGGTCTTGATATTTGAATAGTGTCGCGGATGCTCCCCGTGGCTGTGGCCATGGGTATGGGTGGTGTTGCTCATGTAAAAAAGAAAAATGAATTAAATGAAAACTGTGCTACGAACCGTCTCGCTACCGATTATCGTCCCTCCTTGCGAACTTTCAGGGAAAAGTCGCGAACCTTGGTCTTTGCTGTCGCTACGGCCTGGCCGGCAGTGCGCATGCTTTCGTCCGCGGCCTTTAGGGTGATACGAATGTCGTCGTTGGTCGACTGTTCGTCTTCGGCGATTGTCACCATGGCCGCAGCGGCGGTTTTGATATCGTATCGTGCCACAGCCAGCTTGTCCTGGGCGAAGTTAGTAAACACCTTTACCTTCGAAGTGTCAAAGCCCCGAGCAGTGAAGTCATCTACCTGCTTGCTGAGCTGGTCGGCAGTCGCGCTGAGGTCGTCGTATTTGTCCTGGAGTCGGTTGAGGATGTTTTGACCGTGGCGGATGTTTTTGAGCGGATCCTCGTCGGAGTCTGTACTCGCGGCTGGTGCTGGTGCCACAAACACGCTTGGGGTAGGGGTCGGCGCTGGTGCAATACTGTTCTTGAGCTGGCTAAACCACGAAGAAAAGCCCTCAAAGAGGGCCAATTGTGGGCGAAAAGCCTCATTCTGAGCCGTCTTTGGCAAGTTTTGTGCAAAAGCGGGGGTAGCCGAAAAGAGAAGGGTGAGTGCAATCCCGGCGGAAACTACTTTGGCGGCAGTTAGCGTTGGTTTTGTATTCATGGGGGTAGGAATACACTATAGCATATTTCGACCTAAAAATCGAGCTTTTTAGAGGATTTGAACACCCAAAAGCACGAAAAAAGCCCTCAATAGGGCCATTTTCTTCCAAAACTAGTCTTTTGGGTGAATGGGGGATAACTACGCCTTCTTCTTCGGGGTGCCAAACTTGGCGTTGTAGATCTCAATACCGCGGGTGAAGGCCTTTTCGGCATCGCTTCGGCTCTTAAAACCAAGCACTTTCACCTCTTTCTTCTGGATTTGTTTGTAGGTGGCATAGAAGTGCTCGATTTCCTTGAGGGTGTGAGGGTTGACGTCCTTCAAGTCCTTCACATTGGCCCAACGTGGGTCATCTACCGGCACGGCGATAATCTTCGCGTCAGAGTCGCCGCTGTCGATCATCTCCATCACTGCCACTGGTCGTACGCGGACCAAGATACCCGGAAAGAGAGGATAGGTCGTGAGGATCACCACATCGAGCGCGTCGCCGTCTTCCCAGAGGGTGCGAGGGACGAAGCCGTAATCAAAGGGGAAGTCCTGCGCAGTATGTGCTACGCGGTCGAGAGCAATAAGGCCAGTTGCTTTGTCGATCTCGTACTTGTTTTTTGAGCCGCGATTGATCTCGACGATCGTGTTGATCGACTCGATGCTGCCTGGCTCAATGTCATGCCATAGATTCATGCTCATGGGTGTGTGATTATTTTTTTTGAATAATTACTTCTCCTCTGCACCAACCTCCGTTGCTTCGTCATCGGTCGCCGCAACCTTTGCTGGACCATCAGACTGAATATCGATCTTCCAGCCAGTGAGCTTGGCGGCGAGTCGGACATTTTGTCCGCCCTTACCGATCGCTAGTGACTGCTGGTCTTCTGCTACTTTCACTACCGCCTTTGTATCTTTTTCGTCAAGAGCGACACTTACCACTTTGGCAGGAGAAAGGGCATCCTCGATAAACTTCTTTGAGTCCGCTGCCCATTCAATAATATCAATTTTCTCGCCGCCGAGCTCGCTGGTGACCGTGTTTACTCGCACACCACGCTGACCCACCATCGAGCCGATCGGGTCGATGTGACTGTCGTGAGACGTCACCGCCACCTTTGAGCGAGAGCCAGCTTCACGCGCAACTGCCTTGATCTCCACAGTACCAGAAGCGATTTCAGGCGCTTCTACGGCAAAAAGCTTCTCGAGGAATTTTGGATGTGCTCGAGACATGCGCAAAAAGACACCCTTTGCACCGTCTTCTACTGAAGCGAGATAGCCTCGCACGCGCTCTCCCTGCTTGTATCGCTCTCCCGGAATCTGCTCTTCGTATGGCAAGATTGCCACCGTTCGTCCCAAATCAACAAAGATATTGCCACGTTCAACACGCTGTACGGTACCAGAGATGATATCTCCCTGGCGCTTGCCGTACTCTCGAAGTACCGACTCTTTCTCCGCTTCGCGGATCTTCTGGATGATCACCTGCTTGGCCGTCTGGGCAGCGATGCGGCCGTAGTCATCCTTGGTATCGAGAGGGAAGACCACCTCGTCATCGAGAGCAACACCCTTGCGCATTTTCTGTGCATCCTCGATCATAATATGATGCTCTGGGTTGAAGCGGGCACGCTCGTCCACGACCCCGTCGGTGGTGTCGTCAGCTTCAGCGGCGTTTTCAGTGGTCGCTGGATTCTCGACGATCACGCGAGTGTCGTCTACCACCACTTTCACCTGAGAAAACTCAGTCTTGCCAGTGTTGAGGTCAAACTTCGCTCGGACGATTTGTCCCTTCTTGCCGTACTCTTTTTTGTACGCTGTCGCGAGCGCCATCTCGATGGCCTCGATGATTTTTTCCTTCGGAATACCGCGCTCTTCTTCGAGTTGAGCAAGTACCGAGTTGATTACTTTTAAGTCGAACATAGCTTTGTTGTTGGGCGAATAATGCTGGGGAGAGCCGGTGTCCTGTCGGCGCTGTCCACGCTGTTAAAAAAGAAAGCCCGCCGGGAAGCGAACTTAGACCCGTATACTATAGCGGAAATGGATAGGGGGGTCAAGTGGGTGAAACTCAGTAAACATCACCATGTCTGCCTACTTTTATAAAAGTAACAGTAAGATGCCCACCTTCCTCGAGATAGAGTATTCTTAAATCAACCCCTGCTTTGATTGACCGCAATTCGTTCAATTCACCATGTAGTTTATGGTTATTAAGGCCGATATGGAAAGGATCTTTATAAAACAGGTCAATCGCTCGATCAACCTTATTTTTGTCAACGTTGTCTAGTCGATGATATGCTTTCTTAAAGCTGTTACTGATGAAAACCCTCATTTTTTAGATAGTCTAAAACAGCCTTCGAGTTTTTAAATGGGCCGGCAATATTTTCACCTTTTTTTACTTGTCGGACGATATGTAACAGCTCACTCACTTCTTTTTTGCTGAACTGTGGCACCTTTTCGACCTTAAAAGGGATTGATTTCGTCTCCACCGACTTCTTTAGGAACATGCGAAATGCCGTCGGCATGTCCATACCAAGATCATTGAAGAGGGTTTCTGCGCGTACCTTCAAGTCCGCGTCAACTCTGAATTGCACATTTTTTAACATATGCAAAGTATATGCTATTTACATTTATTATGCAAGTCTGATACCTCACCATCTTTTGAAAGTAGGAGGTCGAACTTCTCACTATATTTATGTGGATACCCACCCTCGTCGTCGATGATATAATAAAAGGCAATGTTCATCGAACCGAAACAGCTCAAAGAGCTCATTCTCGACTCCGGATTGGTGTCGAAAAAAGATTTTGAGGCGGCAGAAGTTGAGGGCGCTGAAAAAGGTGTCAGTGTTGGACAGCTTCTGGTGACAGCAGGCAAGCTTTCTGAAGACGACTTGCGTCGTATGCAGGCCTACGTGCTCGGTATCCCCTTTGTCGACCTAAAGGGGCAGAAGATCGACTTCGAAATCCTCTCGATGATTCCCGAGCCGATTGCGCGCAACCACAATGTGATCGCGTTCAAGAAAAGCGACGACTCTTTGGAGGTGGCGATGACCGACATCGACGACCTTGCCGCTATCGATTTCATCAAAAAGAAGACCAAACTGAAGATTTTGGCTCGACTTACTGATGCGGATTCCATAAAGTCTGGCGTATTGCAGTATCAGAAGAGTCTGAAGGCCGAATTTGGCGATATTATCCAAAAGGATACGGCGAGCTTAAAAACCTTGGCCGACCAAGTGAGTGGCGAGGCGTCTTCCGAGGGAGATTTGAAGAAAATGGCAGAAGAGCTGCCGGTGGTGCGTATCGTGGAAACACTTTTGAAGCATGCCATCCTCCAAAATGCTTCCGATATTCATATTGAGCCGATGGAGGATCAGATGCTCGTGCGTTACCGCATTGACGGTATGCTTCATGATGCCATGGTGTTGCCCAAAAATGCTATTAGCAGCGTGACGGCGCGCTTGAAGGTGCTTGCCAACCTCAAGCTCGACGAAAAACGCCTTCCTCAGGACGGTCGTTTTAAGGTGGATATCAACAACGAGCGTGTCTCTTTCCGTGTTTCCATGCTCCCAACCTACTATGGCGAAAAGACAGTGATGCGACTTCTTCGAGAGAGTGTCTCCGGCTTTACCCTCGAGGGGATGGGGTTCCATGGGCGTGGGTTGGAATTTGTCCATGAGGCACTGAAGCAAACCACCGGCATGATCCTCACTTCCGGTCCGACTGGTTCCGGAAAGACCACCACGCTCTACACGATGCTCGATATTGTGAATACTGCCGATGTGAATATCTCGACCATTGAGGATCCGATCGAATACCAGATGAAGCGTATCAACCAGACGCAGGTGCGTCCGGAAATTGGCTTCACGTTCTCAAGCGGATTGCGTACGCTGGTGCGACAGGATCCCGATATCATCATGGTGGGTGAAATCCGCGATAACGAGACTGCTTCTTTGGCGATCAATGCCTCGCTTACTGGTCACTTGGTGCTCTCGACGCTCCACACCAACAGCGCAGCCGGAGCTATTCCACGCTTGCTCGATATGAAAGTTGAGCCATTCCTCGTGGTATCGACTGTAAATGTGATCATTGGCCAACGCCTCATTCGCAAGCTCACTGAGAGTAAGGAAAAGTACTTTTTGACCAAAGCGCAGCTGGAATCCCTCGGTAAAAAAGTCGATCTCGACCACGTATTGTCCTTGCTGAAGGAGGAGAAGATTATCGATCAGGCCGCGACATGGGAGAAGGTACCATTCTACAAACCAAAGGCTTCAAAAGATTCAGAGGACGGTTTTCATGGTCGTGTCGGTATTCATGAGGTGCTCAAGGTCACCAATACAATCCGTGAGTTGGTAATGCAGGAGAAAAGTGCGAGTGAAATCGAAGCGCAGGCACGCAAAGAGGGGATGATGACTATGCTTGAAGATGGTGTTTTCAAGGCGGTGCAAGGCCTGACAACGATTGAGGAGGTGTTGCGTGTGATTTCCGAATAACATTGCCAAGATACCCACTTATGTCATTTTTTTCATACAAAGCAGTCGATGCGAGCGGTCTCTCAAAAGAGGCGACGATTGAGGCCGTAGACCGCTTTGCGGTGGCACGTGAGCTAAAGGAAAAAGGCCTCATGCTCGTGGATGCTGAGGAGGTGATAGGGAAGCACTCAACACTCGACGACAAGGTGCGACAACTGTTTGGTCGCATTAGTATGCGTGAGAAGATCATGTTTGCCCGAAATATGGGGGCGATGCTCGAGGCGGGTCTCACTTTGTCACGCATTTTGTCGGTCATTGAGCGCCAGTCGAGAAATCAGAAATTCAAAGATGTTGTCGGACAGATCAATAATGAAATTCGCGGTGGTAAGACGCTCAATGAAGCCATGACAGCCTTTCCAAAGGTGTTTTCACCCCTCTTTATCTCAATGGTGCGCTCCGGTGAGGAGTCCGGCAATCTCTCTGGGGCCCTAAAAACATTGAGCGGGCAGATGGAGAAAAGCTATTTATTGCAGAAACGTTTGCGCGGAGCACTTATTTACCCGATTATCGTGATGTGTCTTATTGCGGTGATTGGTGTGCTGATGTTTATTTATGTCGTTCCAACACTCACCAATACCTTCAAGGAGCTCCACATAAAGCTACCGTGGAGTACGCAGCTCATTGTTTCCACCAGTGATTTTCTCCGATATCACACATTTGCCTTTATCGCCGGCATCGCGGCGCTTGTTACTGGTCTTATCTTTTTCAAAAAGAGCGCCTTCGGTGGTCAACTTATCGACAAGGTGCTTTTGCGTCTGCCTATTATTGGCGTGTTGGTGAAAGAATCCAATTCTGCGCGTACTGCACGCACGTTGTCATCCCTGCTTTCTGCTGGAGTGTCGTTTCTTACGGCCATGGAGATCACTCGCGATGTGGTGCAAAATGTTTTTTACAAGGAAGTACTCGAAAAAGCACGCTTAAATGTGCAAAAAGGTGATCCAATCTCCAGTGTGTTTATTGCCAATGAGCATCTGTATCCGGCTTTTGTGGGTGAGATGACTAGTGTGGGTGAAGAGACTGGTCAATTGGCTGAAACGATGCTCGGTATTGCCACTTTTTATGAAGGAGAAGTTGAACAGAAGACGAAAGACATGTCGACTATTATCGAACCGCTTCTCATGGTTCTTATTGGTGCTGCTGTCGGCTTCTTTGCTGTCTCGATGATTAGTCCGACGTACTCGTTGCTGGATAGTATATAAAGGAAAGGACAACATATGCGAATGAGAAAAGGAGCACGCATAAAAGCCTGCTGGCTTTTTGCTCCGGCTCGCGCCAGTCGCGCTCCGCAGTCTCCTTTTCTCATTCGCATATGTTGCCCTGTTTCTAGGGTATCTGACAACGAGTACGTCGGGGTGCTATACTATCGGGATGAAAAAGAAGCGAATGACACCGTTGATTGTTGGAAACTGGAAGATGAATCCAGGAAGTCTGTTGGAGGCAAAAGATATTGTGGCCAAAGTGAAGCGTGGCGCAAAGGGTTTTTCAAAGACCAAGGTAGTCTTGTGTCCACCATCTCTCTATCTATCCGAAGTACAAAAATCTCTGAAAGATACACGGCTTGCGGTCGGGGTACAAAACATCTTCACTGAAGAAAGCGGCTCATATACTGGCGAGGTGTCTGCGAAGCAGGCGGCTTCTTGCGGGACTACGTATGCGATTGTCGGACACTCCGAACGTCGCCAGATGGGGGAGACTGATGCGATGGTGTCAAAAAAGGCTATTTTAGCGATCCGCACTGGCCTCGTGGCGATTGTTTGTGTCGGTGAGGCCGAAAGAGACACTCACGGGAAATATCTCGCCTTTTTGAAAGAACAGATCGCCCAATCTCTCTCGTCTCTATCTATGAGTGAATTGAAAAAGCTTGTCATTGCGTATGAGCCTATCTGGGAGATTGGTGCCGTCACCGCCATGTCGGCTGGTCAGATACATGAAACGGGTATTTATATCCGCAAAGTCCTTTCAGATATCTATGACCCAGCGATAGCCTCAAAAATCCCAGTCCTCTATGGCGGCTCGGTAAATACCGGAAATTGTCAGGCGATCCTCAGCGAGGGCGAAGTGGATGGGTTGCTCATCGGGCGCGAAAGCCTTGTCCCCGCTGACTTTATTGCGATTACCAAGATTGCCAATGAGCTCAAATAGCTACAAAACCCTCGACCAAGCTGGGCCACTTGCGGGGAAACGAGTACTTTTGCGTGCCGATCTAAATGTGCCGATTGTCAACGGCGATGTACGCGACGATTTTCGTATTCAAAAACTGTTGCCGACCATCGAGTGGCTTAAAAAGGCGGGTGCCAAGATTGTTGTGTTGGCACACATTGAGAGTGTAGAGACGCAATCGCTCCGTGCTGTGGCGGAGTATGTGAATGGAAAAACAGCCGTGACATTTACTGAATCGCTCGAAGCGCTCTCGGTGCATGTTGGACAGATGAAAAACGGTGATACGGTCATTTTGGAAAATCTCCGCCTCCTTGACCCTGGTGAAAAAGAGAATTCCACCGCATTTGCAAAGACTCTCGCGCATTTTGGTGATATCTATGTCAATGACGCCTTCTCGGTGTCACATCGTCCGCATGCTTCTATTGTCGGTTTGCCAAAACTACTCCCTCATTTTGCTGGCCCTCTCCTTGATAGCGAGGTGAAGCATCTATCTCAGGCTTTTCAGCCACTACATCCATTCGTCTTCATTCTTGGTGGTGCGAAATTTGAAACCAAGCTTCCGTTGGTGCAGAAGTTTCTTACTAAGGCAGATTTGGTATTTGTGGGCGGTGCTTTGGCCAATGATCTTTTTTATCAACGTGGGCTAGAAGTGGGGCAGTCGCTCCGTGCAAAAGGCACCATTGATCTTTCTGGTATCGCCACACATCCGCGTTGTGTTACACCAATAGATGTATTGGTCAACACTCCCGACTCATACCCAAAATTGCCGACAGAGGTTTCTGTAAGCGATCGTATCCTCGATTGCGGTCCGGAAACTGTCGATTATTTGAGTCGCATGCTGCGTACGGCAAAATTGGTGTTGTGGAACGGCCCTCTCGGTGATTATGAAAAGGGTTTTGATCAGTCTACTATCGAGCTGGCAAAAGCAGTAATGAAAAGTTCCTCACGAGCTGTTCTTGGTGGTGGCGATACTATCGCTGTACTTGCGAAGGCCGGTTTACTCGAGGCATGTCTCGACAATGAACACATCTTTGTCTCCACTGGTGGCGGCGCTATGCTTGAATTTTTGGCAAACGATACCTTGGTAGGGATAGACGCACTTGCATAGTCTCGAGTCGACGTATCAATTCTTCAAAAACTCTCGGATTTTCTGAGCATTGCCAGCAATATCGACCTTTTCGTATGTTTTGCCAGCAGTATTGTCTGGGAATATCCAAATATGAGCATGGGGCACTTCTTCGCCAACGATTTTCGAGAGCACCATTTCTACACCAAAAGCTTTTTGTTGGGCAAGCGCCACTTTTTTTGCTACTTCAAAATACGCGCCAGCATTGGGTACGTCCCAGACCCAGCGATAGTGCTGTTTCGGTATCACTAGGGTGTGTCCAGGTGAAAGTGGGCGGATATCGAGGAAGGCCAGAAAATCGGCATTCTCGTACACCACTTCTGCCGGTATTTCTTTGGTGACGATTTTGCAAAAAATACAGGTATTCATGAGCGAAAGTATACCATTTTTGCTCACAGTACATATTTTTTGCCTATTTTGATAGGGGGCCGTGTCTGGTATGACTCGCGTGATATACTTTTCTGTATGACTGCCACGGCCGCCAAAACGAAGACTGCAAAGTATGCTGTTCGTCCACCTGTTCCGGCCGTGGCAAAAAAAGCTCTCGCTACTTATCCAGACCTCCTTCAGCATCTCTTGTATCATCGAGGTCTTGCTGATGCGGCGTCAGCCGAGGCATTTCTCAATCCAAGGTACGAGGCTCATGGTCACGACCCTTTTTTGTTGAAAGATATGGCAAAAGCAGTGGAACGTGTTTTAATGGCTATTGAAAAAGGTGAAAAAATCGTCATCTTTAGCGACTACGATGCAGACGGTATTCCTGGTGGTGTAGTGCTGCACGATTTCTTCAAGAAGATTGGGTATGCCAACTTTTCCAACTACATTCCGCATCGTCATGATGAGGGTTTTGGTCTCAATATCGAGGCGATTGAGGGTTTTGCAAAGGATGGGGTACGTCTTGTCATCAGCATCGACTGCGGTATTGCCGACATTGCTGAAGTCGGGCGTGCACAAGAACTTGGCATAGATATGATTGTTACCGATCATCATCTGCCAGTTACCGAGAGGGGTGCGGATGGTAAAGAAAGACCTGTGTTGCCACCGGCTTTCGCTATTGTAAATCCAAAACAGGCGGACTGTGCGTATCCAGAGAAAATGCTGTGTGGTTCCGGAGTGATTTTCAAGCTAGTACAGGCCTTGGTGAAAGAATTGGGCGGTGGAGCAGGCGGAACACAAAATGGTGAGAAGAAGCTGCTAAAAGTGCCAGAAATAAAGGATGGTTGGGAAAAATGGCTCCTTGATATGGTGGGCATGGCCACGCTTTCCGATATGGTGCCGCTGACGGGTGAAAATCGTGTCTTCGCCTACTTTGGACTCAAAGTGTTGAGAAAATCGCCTCGAATTGGCCTTATGAAGCTCCTTCGGAAGATCAAGGCAGATCAGCGGAACCTTACTGAAGATGATATTGGTTTCACTATCTCCCCGCGTATCAATGCGGCGTCTCGTATGGGGGTGCCGCACGACGCGTTTCGGCTCCTCTCCACAACCGATGAGGTGGAGGCAGACCAGCTCAGCGACCATCTAAATCGTATCAATGACGAGCGCAAGGGTATTGTGGCTGCCATGGTGAAGGAAATGAAGCATGCTCTTGAGGCACGGTGGGCAAATCGGACAGAAAAACCAAAGGTAATTGTCCTCGGCAATCCAAAGTGGAGGCCCGCACTACTCGGATTGGCGGCAAATACCCTCATGGAGGCCTATGGCTGCCCGGTATTCCTCTGGGGGCGCGATGGGGAGGATGTATTGAAGGGGTCTTGTCGATCCAATGGTGTGAGCTTACAAGCTTTGATGTGCCGAGTGCCAGGTGCGACACTGTCTGCTTATGGTGGCCACGCATTGGCCGGTGGTTTTGCGGTGACAAGTGATGAAGTGCATAAGTTGGAATCAGATTTGCTGGCCGCATATGAGGCCGTGGATGTGGCCTTGGCTACAGCGGACGCTGTCGGTGAAAGTGAAAAAGTATTTGTTGATGCCTCAATTTCTTTTGATGAAGTACATTGGCAAACGTACGGATGTATTGAAAAGCTCGCACCGTTTGGTGTGGGTAACCCCAAACCACTCTTTTTGTTTGAAAATGCCTTGTTGCGGGAGGTGAAAGCGTTTGGGAAAGAAAAGAACCATATTGAGCTGGGTTTTTCCAAACAAAATGGCAACAAGGTCTCAGCAATAGGTTTTTTTAGTACGCCAGAAGATTGGCGGAAACGGTTGGGTGCTTCACGAAAATTGGCTGTGGGCGAAAAAGTCCATCTGGTGGCAACATTTGAGAAGTCGACGTTTCGTAATTTCCCCGAATTGCGTCTGAGGATTGTGGATATATTTTGAAACAGTATAATCTGAGTATCTATGAGTACAACTATTTTTACCGACGGTGCATCGCGTGGCAATCCTGGTCCGGGCGGCTGGGCTTTTGTGATCGTGTATGAGCGCGGGATGGCTGATCGGTGGGTGAGAGAGGGTGGTGGTTTTGAGCGTGTTGCAACGAACAATCAGATGGAGCTCATGGCCGCACTGCGAGCACTGGAGTTTGTACTGGCTGAACATGTTGCCAGTGACATTGTGGTACATTCCGATTCCAGCTACATGATCAATGGTATTACCAAGTGGGTGTCTGGCTGGAAGAAAAAAGGGTGGATTACTTCCACAAAAACTCCCGTCGAAAATCGTGAAATGTGGGAGGCTTTAGACACTGCTGTTGCACAGCTAAATGCACGCGGATTACAACTTCGTTGGCAGTATGTTGGCGGTCATATTGGCGTGAAGGGGAACGAACGGTGCGATGAGATTGCCACAGCTTTTGCTACAAGCTCGCCTGTTGAGCCGGCACTTTTTAACGGACATTTTTCAGCATATCCGATTGTCGATGTCCTTGATCTTTCTCACGGTGTTGAGCAGAAACAAAAAAAGGGTTCCGATCGGTCTCGTAGTAAGGCCACAGCATACTCATATGTGAGTTCAGTTGATGGTGTTGTTCAGGTTCATAAGACGTGGAAAGAGTGCGAAGCTCGTGTTAAAGGACAAAGTGGTGCCCGTTTCAAAAAGGCGCTTTCAGCGGCTGAGGAGTCTATCATCGCGAGCAATTTTTCTGCCTGATCTCAGGGACATTTGTCCTTTATTTTTTCTTTAGAATTTCTTCATAACTTCTTTAGAACTTTTTCATAATTTCTTTATATTTTCTTCATAACTTTTTTATTTATTCTCTATTTCTTCTTCATAATTTCTTTATCAGAAACAATTAGTTTTTCACATCTTTCTTGGCAGTTTCTCTACTACTCAACACGTATACTTTTTGGATGGTGTCAGTGTCTTATGTATGTCTTTTGGGTTTCTTTTTAGGCGTGGCTATGCACTCGCTGAGACTTCTCCCGTGGTGGTCGATCCTTTTCATTCTTTTGGTGCCGGCATCGCTCCTGACATCGGCCTCTTTCGGTATTCAAAAGCTGGGAAACATCACTATTGGCCGCCACATAAGGTATTTATCACTGTTACTCATCGGTGTTTCACTTGGAGTGTTACGCTGTGAAATAACGGATCTCCGATCGCCAAAATATGATTTAGACCAGCAAGTTGGCCATTTTGTGGAGCTTGAGGGCACTATTGTCGAGCTGCCACAAGAACGTGGACAGGTTCGTCGTGCCCTGTTTCATCCCGATGGGGGAGCTGCGAAGATCAGTGTCTCAGTTCCACTATATCCCACAATCCGGTACGGTGATCGTTTACGGGTTTCCGGTGTCCTTGTGAAACCAGAAGCGTTTCTCTCCGACAACGGGAGATTTTTTGATTATCCAAAGTACTTGGCTCTCAGCGATGTGTATTATCAAATCAAAAGTACACAATTCACTATCATTGGTCGTGAAAAGATGGGTGGGGTGAGGGATGGGTTGTCCTCGTTGCGGGCCGATATATTGAGTCGAATCGGCGATCGTTTCATGGAGCCAGAATACGCGTTGCTCGCGGGTCTCTTGCTTGGTGAAAAAAGTGCACTTGGCCAGTCCCTTGAAAATGCTTTTCGCAGGGTTGGAGTGATCCATATCGTGGTGTTGTCCGGATTCAATATCACTATTATCGGTACAGCTGTGATGTATATGCTGTCTGCTTTCCCGCGTCGGTTCGGAATCGTATTCGGGATTGTGTTTATGATTTTGTTTTCAGTGATGGTCGGAGCATCTGCGACTGTGGTGCGTTCGGCTATTATGGCGATATTGGCACTGGTGGCAACACTTTTTTATCGGACGTACGATGTTCGTCGAGCGCTCTTTCTCGCCGCGTTTTTGATGGTCTTGTATAAGCCGGGTCTATTGATGTTTGATCCATCATTTCAATTGTCATTCTTATCGACAGTTGGACTCATCTATTTGTCGCCGCTGATCGAGCGTCGACTTATGTGGTGCCACGAAATACCCCGTACGATTATTGTTGCTACGTTATCAACCCAACTCTTCGTGTTGCCATATCTGTTGTACAGCATGGGCAATATTTCAATTGTGTCAGTCTTTGCCAACCTCGCTATTTTACCCATCGTCCCGTTCGCCATGCTGGTTGGATTTGTGGCAATATTGTTGCCGAGTGCGGTGTCGTTGGTACCAGTTGCCATTGCACACTTTTTTCTCACGTACATTTTTTCTGTCGTCCGCTTTTTTGCTAGTGTGCCATTCGCCACGATCACTACTTCATATTTTCCGGCGTGGCTGATGGTAGGATGGTATGGTATGACTGGCGGTCTGTTGTTTTGGAAATATGGCAGAAGCACACATGCACAATAATATATATTGGAAAAAATGGGCGATGGTTGTCCTAGGCGTGGCAACCTTTTTCGCCGTTGTCCTTTTTGCACTCTCATTTATTTTTCGCGTCACCCCCGCAACACCCCAAAATGTTCCTTTGGTGGACGGAAAACTCACTGTCGACTTTTTAGACATTGGCCAAGGTGATGCGATCTTGGTGCGAGGGCCAGATGGTACGACGGTCCTGTTTGATGCTGGTCCAGATCGAACACTGCTTGCACGGCTTGGTGAGGTGTTGCCATTTTGGCAGCGTTCGATCGATATGATTGTTATTACAAATCCAGACAAAGACCACATTGCTGGTTTTATTCCGCTGTTGCAGACGATGACGGTCGGTGCAGTCTTGGAACCAGGGACGTCTTCTGTGTCGGCCACCTATCGTGCATTAAAAGAGGAGATTGCTCGTTCACAAAAAGAGCATGGCACGCGCACCTTCGTTGCTCGCAAGGGGATGCATTTTGCAATTGGGGGCGGTGCAGAGATCGACATTCTCTTTCCTGACCGTGATGTTTCAAGTTGGAAGACCAACGACGGTTCTATTGTTGCTCGGGTGGCATATGGAAGCACGGCCCTACTCCTCACCGGAGACGCCACCAAGAAGACTGAAGCACTACTTGGTCACCTCGAATCAGTCGATGTTTTGAAAGTTGGCCACCACGGGTCACGCACTTCTACTGGAGAACGTATGGTGGCAATGTTGAAGCCGAAGTGGGCAGTCATCTCCGCCGGTTTGCAAAACAAGTATGGTCATCCACACCAAGAGACGATTGCGGTTCTAAAAGAGAATGACGTGACACCTCTTATTACCTATGAAAAAGGCACAATCACTTTTATTTCAGATGGCCGCACTTTTTCCGGCCCGACTTTTATTGAGCATCTTCGCTAGGTCGTGTGTGGTTGGTGTACTGACCGTCCCACCAATTGTCTCACTACCGCACAGCTTTTTTGAAATTTTCTTCAATTATCTGCCAGTTGAGGTTGGAGAAAAAATCTTCAACATACTGTTTTTTCCCGCTCGGCTGATAGTCTGCGACAAAAGAGTGCTCCCACATATCGAGTGCAAGAATTGGGGAGAGGCCGGTAAGGTGTCCAAGGTGTTGTTCGTCTACCCACGAATTTAGCAGTCGCTTGGTGACGGGATCATAATAGAGGATAGCCCAGCCGATACCACGAGTGAGGGCAATAGCCTTGAAGCGGGCGAGCCAGCCATCCCAAGAGCCCCACTCTTCCTCGATAGCTTTTCTGAGGGTACTTGAAGTGGTGAGTT
>Ga0172367_10000590_pt1 | contig 55875 bp, 56 predicted proteins | sample Lak10m_FD_114542 | JGI IMG/M metagenome (GOLD analysis project Ga0172367, IMG submission 114542) | Freshwater microbial communities from Kabuno Bay, South-Kivu, Congo - kab_022012_10m | ecosystem: Environmental > Aquatic > Freshwater > Lake | place: Democratic Republic of the Congo: South-Kivu... | reverse complement strand
TTGGCCGTTTCGGTATGCGTGTAGCCGTCGGCCAGGACGGTCTGCGAACCATAGGTGCCGGTAAGGTCGTGGCTGAAGCCGGCAGGCAGCCCCTGAAAGGTCGGCGCCTGCGCTACGGCGACGGTGCTGGCAGCGAAAGGCAAGGCGAATACGCAAACGGCAGCGAGTGCAAGGCGCAGGCTTTGCATGGGGGTTTCCTTCGAACAGACGCGCAGGAGGAGCTTTTTTAAGTTTGAAGCTTTTTGTAGGCGCGACTATAGCAACGGCAACGGGATGCGACACACGCCCTGCGGAAAATTTTCAGCGCTCAGCCGGCGTCCGGCAGCAGGCCCTTGTCATCGAGGAAACGATAGATGATTTCAAGCCGGTCGATGCTGTCATCGATTTCCAGCAGCTTCTGCTTTGCCAGCAGCGGAATCGGCAGCACCTCGGCGTAGCGCATGCCGAGCCAGCCGGCGTCGAAGAACTTGTGCGGCTTGGCCGGCGCGTTGGCGGCCTTGCCGTCCATGTCGGCGACGATGGCGCGCAACAGCGGCACCAGTCGCGCATAGGCGCCCGGCACGGGCAGCACGGCGGGCGTTTCGACCAGTGTCACCTCGGCGCGCAGCAGGCCGGAAGGCTCAACCCAGTGGCGCTGGATGCGGAAGCGCTCGCCGCCCTGGGCGACGATGTTGAGCACGCCCAGCTGCTGCATGTCCCAGTCGGCGATGTGGGCCAGCGTGCCCACGGCCTCGGGTGCGGCCGGCTCCGCCCCGGCGCGCGCCACCTCCTCGCCGGCGGATATCAGGCAGATGCCGAAGGAGCCGGACTCCTTGAGGCAGTTGGTGACCATGTCCATGTAGCGCTGCTCGAAAATGCGCATCGGCAGGCGGCCGCCGGGGAAAAGCACGGAATGCAGCGGAAACAGCGGAATGATCACGGCATGGATTCCTCTTGCGCCGGCGCGGCAAGGATGCGCGCCGCCACCAGGCCGTTCAGCACGCCGAAAACCAGCGCCGCAGTGGCGAACAGGGGCAGCAGGTAGAAGACGCCGTCATGCGGCACCAGCCAGGCGCGCGCCAGCAGGATCTGCCCGCCGACGTGGGCGAAGGCGGCCAGCACGCTGGCGCTGATAGGGCCGAACCAGCGCCCCGGCAGATGCACGGCCAGCGCCAGCACGGCGAGGCTGCACAGGGCGCCGGCCAGCGCAAGGAAGAAACCGGGAGCGAGAAACTGGCCGATCGCCAGGCTGCCGGCGACAACGCGCAACAGGCTGACCCAGGCCGCCTCGCGCCAGCCGTGGCGCGCCAGCACCACCAGCACGATGATGTTGGCCAGGCCGGGCTTGATGCCGGGCAGCGGGCTGGGCAAGGCCGCCTCGGCCACCGAGAGCGCGATCGCCGCCGCCGCGTAATGCGCCACGCGGCGGTCATCGGCCGACACCGGCAGCTCAATAGTTGATGCTGTCATAGGCCGCATGGGCGCCGCCGCGCCCGCCGAGCTGCAGGGTGACCTGGTTGGGCGCGCAGATGGCCACGGCATTGGCGCGGGTCAGCCAGCCCTGCTGCACGCAATACTGGCGCGGCCCCGGATCGGACAGCACGCGGGCACGGCCCGGCCTGACCTCGATCACCGTGGTGCCCAGCGGGCCCTCCACCTCGTACTGGCGCGGCAGGTCGAGGGCGAGCTCCGCCACCACCGCGCCGCCACGCTTGATGATCGCGCGCTCGGCGACGCCGCCGCGCCAGAGCAGCGGATACGAGCCGGCCACCAGCACCGTCGCCGCCAGCAGCAGCAGCCAGTCGCCGGGCCGCAGCAGCTGCCGCCACGGCAGCGAACGGCTGTCCGCCGCGGCGCGAAACAGTTCGCCCAGGCCCGCAGGCAGGCGCTCGCTCATTCGACCAGGCTGCGGTGGCGCACCAGTACCCGCGCCGAGGCGCGGAAGTGCGCCGCCAGGCGCTCGGCCAGATACACCGAGCGGTGCTGGCCGCCGGTGCAGCCAATGCCCACCGTCAGGTAGGACCGGTTGTCGCGCACGTAGGCCGGCAGCCAGTCGGCGATGAAGCGCCGCAGGTCGGCCTCCATTCGCGCCACGTCGGGCTGGCCGGCAAGAAAGCTCGCCACCGGCGCATCGCGGCCGGTGAGCGGGCGCAGCGCCGGGTCGTAATGCGGGTTGGGCAGGCAGCGCACGTCGAAGACAAGATCGGCGTCGAGCGGGATGCCGTGCTTGAAGCCGAAGGACTCGAACAGCAAGGTGAGCCCGCTGCCCTCGTCGAGCTCGACGAAATCCCGCACGATGGCGCGCAAGGCATTCGGCCGCAGGTTGCTGGTGTCGATGTGGTGGCCGAGCGAGGCCAGCATTTCCAGCGCCTCGCGCTCACGGACAATGGCCTCGTCGAGCGTGACATCGCCGGCCGCCAGCGGGTGGCGCCGCCGCGTCTCGGAGAAGCGCTGGATCAGCACTTCATTGCGCGCATCGAGGAAGACGAAGCGCAGCGCAATGCCCTCGGATTCGAGCCGGCGCAACTGCGGCGGCAGGGCCGCGATGCTCGACCCGCCGCGCATGTCCGCCGCCACCGCCACGCGCTCGTGGCCTTCCAGGCGCAGATGCCCGATCAGGTCGGAGAGCAGCGGCGCCGGCAGGTTATCGACGCAGTAATAGCCCGAGTCTTCGAGCACATTGAGCGCGATGGACTTGCCCGAGCCGGAAAGGCCGCTGATCAGCACGACTTGCATGGCGCAAAGGATAGCGGATTCGGGGCGGTCCTGATCCGGTTTCAGTCCAGTCCGCTCAGCTGGAACGCGGCCCAGTAATACGGGTGCGGCCATTTGGACCGAATCGCCCGCTGGGCATTGCGCAGGGCTTCCGCCTTTGGCTGCGTGGGCAGAAGACGGTAGAACTCGACCATGAGATCGGCCGTGGCCTTGTCATCCACCTGCCACAGACTGGAAACGATGCTGCGGGCGCCAGCGTAGAACAGGCCGCGCGTCAGGCCGATCACGTCATCCCCCGTCTTGACGCTGCCCAGCGCCGTTTCACAGGCGCTCAGGGTCACGAGGTCGGCGTCCAGCGTCAGGTCATAGAGGTCATCGACGGTCATCATTCCGGCTAGCGGATTTCCACTGCCCTGTGTGGCGAGCAGCAAGCCGGAGGCGCGCGGCTTGCGTGCATCGAAGGTGCCGTGCGAAGCGAGATGGACGAATCCGTACTGGCTGCCAAGATCCTGGAAGGCCGCCTTGCTCGCCTCGCGCCGCAGCAGGACTTTGGCATCCGGCCTCATCCGGGCGATCTGCCGTGCCTCGTTCTCGGCCCCGGGCAGGTCCAGCTTCGGTTCGCCCACATCGGGGTTGCCGAGGATCAGCAGGCGCCCATCGCTCGGCTTCGGCCGGTTCGCCAGTTCCGGTAGCACGCTGGCGCTGGGCAGGATGCGCAGGCGATGGCGGTCCGCCAGCCACTTGCCCTGGTTCGCCAGCGCAGCGAAGGGCAGGTAGTGCAGATCCGCGTGCGGCACCAGGCTGAGCATGGCTCCCACCGGCACGGCAAGGGGCGCAATCAGTGCGTTGTACAGTCGCTCCCCCTGGGCGATCACCTCGCGGGTCGAGGGGTTCTGCACCGCTTCGCGAAAGCCAGCGACGGATTTCAGGATGCCGGCATCGAGCCTTACTGCGCGTACGGCTGCCGGCGTCACGACGAAGGCCAGCAGGCGTTCCGCATCGCCGAAATACTCGACCAGCACTTCGTTCTTCTGCAGGCTGGCCTGAATCTGCGCCAGCGGAATTGGCTGAACCGTGACCAGGGCAGCCGTCGCCGGCATGCGCTCGCGGATCTCGGTCTGGACGATTTGCAGATTTCGCCGCGCTGCGTCCGCGTTTGCCGATGATGCACCTTCGCCCTGCTTCAACCCGGTCTCGGCAGCGCGAAGCCGGTCGAGCAGGGCCTGCACTTCAACACGGCTCGCCTGCCCGGATTTCGCCCGGGCACCACCGAAGCTCTGCCTGGATGCCAGCAGTTCCACCAGCGTGCGCGCCTTTCCGCGTTCGGCCACCTCGAAAGCTTCGGCGCTCCGCTTGCTCTCCAACAGCGCCAAGACCAGTGACACATAAACCTCCTGCTTGTCGTGCATGACATTGATGCGCTGGTCCTCGCCCTTTGTCGAGCTCCGCTGGCTCTCGATTCTTCCGATCGCCGCCTGGAAGTGCGCAATCGCGTCCGTGGACTTTCCTTCACGCGCGGCAAGCTCGCCGGCGGCGGCCGGGTAAGACCAATGGGCAGCTACCTGGTGCTGTACCGCCTTGTCCAGCCAAGTCTTCGCCTCGGAATAGCGGCCGAGTTTCAGGAGTATCCAAGCCCGGCCGTACGCTCCCCACGCCTCGGAAAGCGGGTCGGACTTGCCTCCGCTTTCCGCGATGAAGCGCGGCAGCAGCACGTCCCGCTCCTCGAACAAACGAAGTAACAGCGGGTAGTCCCTTAGTCCGAAGGCCACGTTCTGGCGCACCGAGTGCTTGAGGACAGGAACGCCGCGAAGTTCGCGTTCCCGTACCTGCGCAATCGCCTTGTCGTGCCGCCCGGCGGCCACACCCTTGGGGTCGAGGCCTTCCATCCTGGCCCTGAACGCAGCGGCGGCTTCGTTGGCGACGGCCTCCGGCTCGACCGCATTCACTTCGGCCAACAACGCCCTCAGCGCGGCATCCTCGCCGGCACTGCCCAGGAGCACGGCAAGGGTCACCTGCATCGAGAGCCTTGCCTGCCCACGGGAAAGCGCCACCCCGCGCCGTGATACCTCGATGCCGCGCGGAAAATCTCCCATCTCGCTGTAGGCAAGGGCCGCGGTGGAATACGCCTGTGCGACCTCGTCGCGCGGGACCTTGTCTTGCAAGGTCTCTACCAGCCCGAGCAGTTCTTCGATGCAGGTGCCCAGTTCATCGAACCTGGAAACGGCAACCATCAGGCCGCAGACCATTCCCTGGCGCGGCAGGTTCGGCCCGACGGCCTTGATGTGGCGGCGCATCACCTCCAGTGCAGTGGCGAACTCCTGTCGCTCCAGGTGCTTGCCGGCCTCTGCGAAGGCCGGGCCGTCCGCCGGAATGAAGGACGGCCCGGCGGATTGCGCGAAGGCCGGTGTCGAAACCAGCGCCACCCAGCCAAGTGCGTACAGAATGAAGCGCTTCACGAATGGTCTCTCCTCGCGAGTGTGGCGCGCCGGCGGGGCGCGTTATTTGGAGTTTGGTCAGCCTCGAAAATGCAGGAATGGAAAGTCGGCGCTGGCGCTACGGCGCTATCGTCGGATAGATCCAGCCATCGCGCAGTTCGATGGAACGCGAGCGCAGCAGTTCGCCGAGCAGCCAGGAGGCGAAGTCGTCGTCGGAAAACCCCAGCATGCGCAGATTCACCGCATGAAAGAAGGGCACGCTCTTGAGGTAGCCCGGCAGTTCGTCCTCGCGCAGGCGCTGCAGGTCGAGCAGGTTGAAGGTGAAGCAGGCGCGCACGGCGTTGCGGCCGACACGCCTGGGGTCGGCCTCGAACGAGGCCAGGCGTTGGAAGGCCCGCGCCAGCGCATCATCGACGTCGTCGAAGGGGGCGCCGTGGCCAGGGATCACGACATCGATGCCGAGCATGCCGATGGCCTCCAGCGTCCGCCGCGTTGCCGGCAGCGCATCCGCGCGCCCCATGACCTCGCCGAAAATGATGCCGAAGCCGTCCTGCCACAGCGCATCGCCGGAGATCAGGATGCGCGCCTCCGGGCAGTAATACATCAGCGCTTCCATGTCGTGGCCGGGTGCGGCGATGGCCTGCCACTCCAGGCCGCCCATGGCGAAGGCCTGCCCCGGCGCGATCACGTCGTCGTGGGCGAAACGCTCGCCCTGCTGTTTCGCCTGATCCAGCAGCAGGGCATCGGTGTCCCACTCGGCGATCATGCGTTCGATGCCGGCCGGGATCACGATGCGGCAGCCGAAGGCCGCCTGCAGCGCGGCATTGCCGCCGATGTGGTCGGAATGCGAATGGGTGTTGATGATGCGGCCCAGGCCGGGCGAACCGCGCCGTGCCGCCAGCGCCGACTTTACGAGTGTCACCGTCTGCGTGGCGTGGCCGACGTAGCCGGCGTCGACCAGCGTCGTCGCCTCACCTTCGAAACAAAGGATGTTGTTGGACGACAGCCAGCCGCGCTCGATGACCTGTATCGATTCGGGCAGATTCACGCCGGGTGCCGCGCGGGCTCAGTCCTTGCCGGACGCCACGGCGCGGCGTTGCGCAACCAGGGCGAGGATATCGCGACGTTCGTCGTCGCTGGCGGCCGACCAGCGCACGATTTCCTGCAGCGTACGATAGCAACCGACGCAGACTTCGCCCTCCATGCGGCAGACATCGGTGCACGGGGACCTGACCCCGCTGCCATAGGAAGGCTGTCGGGGCTGTTTCACGCCGCGGCGGGTTGTGCCTCGCGCCGGGCCAGCAATGCGGCGGCGACGCGGGAGGCCGGTGCGCGCTTGAGCTTCTTCGAGATCCAGGCACCGGTATCGACCAGCGCGTCGAGGTCGATGCCGGTATCGATGCCCAGCCCCCTGAGCAGCCAGACCACGTCTTCGGTGGCGACATTGCCGCTGGCGCCCGCGGCGTAGGGGCAACCGCCGAGGCCGGCGATGGAACTGTCGAAGATGCCGATGCCCATCTGCAGCGAGGCGTAGATGTTGGCGATGGCCATGCCGTAGGTGTCGTGGTAGTGCCCGGCAATGCGCTTCAGCGGCACGCGCCGCGCCACGGCCTCGATCATGTCCTTGGTGCGCTCCGGCGTCCCCATGCCGATGGTATCGCCCAGGCTGATCTCATAGCAGCCCATCTCGATCAGCGCCACGGCCACGTCGGCCACCGCCAGCGGCAGGATTTCGCCCTCGTAGGGGCAGCCCAGCACGCACGAGACGTAGCCGCGCACCTTCACGTCGGCCGCCTTGGCGGCCTCGACGATGGGGCGGAAGCGATCCAGTGATTCGGCGATCGAACAGTTGATGTTCTTTTGTGAAAAGGATTCGGACGCGGCGCCAAACACCGCGACTTCCCTGGCGCCCGCGGCCAGCGCCGCCTCGAAGCCCTTCATGTTCGGCGTCAGCACCGGATAACTGACATCGGTCAGTTTTTCGATTGCGGCAAAGACCTGCGCGTTGTCCGCCATCTGCGGCACCCACTTGGGCGAAACGAAGGCCGTGGCCTCAATGCTCTTGAGGCCGGCGCGACCGAGCCGATGGATCAGCTCGACCTTGGTCTCGGTGGCAACGGGCTTCTTTTCGTTTTGCAGGCCGTCGCGCGGGCCGACTTCGACGATGCGTACTTTGCTGGGGAGCGTCATGCGGGTTTACGGCAGAGTCTTTTCGGCCTCAAATTCTACTAGCTCGGCACCGTCGCTCACCTGCTCGCCGACATTGAAGCGGAAGGCCTTGACCACGCCGGCGACAGGGGCGGCAATGGTGTGTTCCATCTTCATGGCTTCGAGAATCAGCAGCGGCGCGCCCTTTTCCAGGCGCGCGCCGACTTCGGCGATCAGCGCAATCACCTTGCCCGGCATGGGCGCAGTGAGCCCCCCCTCCGCGCCACCGCCGCTGCCGGCGTGGAACAGCGGATCGATGGCGGCGAAGACATGGCAGACGCCATCGATGAACACGTGGCGCTTTTCCTTGGCCGCGACCACCGTCGCGCTGATGCGCCGGCCGCCAAGATCGACTCGCAGTTCGCCGTCGGCGACAAAATGACCGGCAGCGTCCACTGTCCGGCCATCGAACTCCAGCTGGATCCCCTTGCCCGCGTATGCGGCGTTCACCGGCTTTTCGACCTCGCCGGCACGCAGTCGGATCTCGCGCCGGGACGTGCTGTTCGCACGCCAGCCGTCGCGCACATGCCAGGGCGAATGGGGATCGTTGCCGGCGCGGGCCTCGGCTGCCGCATAGTCCTGGTCGCGCAGCAGTTCTGCCAGCGCGGCCACCAGCCAGGCCTCGGTGGGCGGTTCGCTGCCCTCGGGAAAGAGGAAGGCCCGCTCGCGCTCGATCAGTCCGGTGTCGAGGTCGGCCTGGGCAAACGCCGGGCAGGCCACCAGGCGCGAGAGGAAACCGATGTTGTTGGCGACGCCGACCACGCGGTAGTCGGCCAATGCTTGCAGCATGCGGGCAAGTGCCCGCTCGCGCGCATTTGTGTCACTGCCGTCCCAGACGATCAGCTTGGCGATCATCGGATCGTAGTGCGGCGAAATCTCGTCGTCCTGCTCGACGCCGGTATCGACGCGCACGTTGATGTTCTCGGCCGGCGGCGCAAGGTGGATCAGCTTGCCGATCGAGGGCAGGAAGCCCTTGTCCGGATCCTCAGCGTAGATGCGCGCCTCCAGCGCGTGGCCATGGATGCGCAACTGCTCCTGTGCCAGCGGCAGCGGTTCGCCGGCGGCGACCTTGAGCTGCCATTCGACGAGGTCGAGCCCGGTGATCATTTCGGTGACCGGATGCTCGACCTGCAGGCGCGTGTTCATCTCCATGAAATAGAACGTGCCGTCCTGGTTGGCGATGAACTCCACCGTGCCGGCACCGACATAATTGACCGCCTTGGCGGCATCGACGGCGGCCTTGCCCATCGCGGCGCGGCGTTCGGCCGTCATGCCGGGCGCGGGTGCTTCCTCGACCACCTTCTGATGGCGGCGCTGCACCGAACAGTCGCGCTCGAACAGATACACGCAGTTGCCATGGCTGTCGCCGAAGACCTGGATCTCGATGTGGCGCGGGCGCTGCAGGTATTTCTCGATCAGCACGTGCTCGTCACCGAAAGAGGACTTCGCCTCGCGCTGGCAGGAGGCGAGCGCATCGGCGAACTCCTCGGCCTTCCACACCGCGCGCATGCCCTTGCCGCCGCCGCCGGCCGAGGCCTTGATCAGCACCGGGTAGCCGATGGCGTCGGCCTGCTGCTTGAGATGGGCCGGTTCCTGATTGTCGCCGTGGTAGCCCGGCGTCAGCGGCACGCCGGCCTTTTCCATCAGCTTCTTGCTCTCGGACTTCAGGCCCATGGCGCGAATCGCCGACACCGGCGGGCCGACGAAGGCGATATTGTTCCTGGCGCAAGCCTCGGCAAACTCCTCGTTCTCGGAGAGGAAGCCGTAGCCGGGATGGATGGCCTGGGCGCCGGTGGTCAGCGCCGCGGCGATGATCTTTTCCACCACCAGATAGGACTCCCGCGGCGGCGGCGCGCCGATGCACACCGCCTCGTCGGCCAGGCGCACGTGGCGGGCGCCAGCATCGGCCTCGGAATACACGGCCACGGTGCGGATGCCCATGCGCCGCGCGGTCTTGATGACGCGGCAGGCAATCTCGCCGCGGTTGGCAATCAGGATTTTGGTGAACATGGTTTCATGCAATACCAGAAAGTGGTCCAAAAAAATAATCGTGAGGTGGAGACACGATCAGAAACGCAATAACTCTTCGTCTGATGGATGCCAGATAACACCATTACGCTCGTGGACTGATTCGGTGGCTATGAAAGTCGGCGCTGGCGGAACGGCGCTAACTGCCAGCCTTGGCGCGCCGGACCTGGCGCCCCTTGCCACCGGTTGCGCTGGTGGCCAAGGCGATCAAGCCAAGCAGGGCGTCGTTGACGGCCTCGGCTGTCGGGAAAGCCTTTGCTACCCGGTCATCCAGTAGAACGAGATTCGTCCCTTTCGAAAACCGCCCCAAGTATTTGCCACGAACGCCGGCCCCCAGGTCTTCGCGCCGATATTCGGTGCGCAATTCATCCTTATCCTTGCTCATAGATTTCGCGCTCCTGTCGCGTAGCCCTTCTTGCGGAAATAATCCTGATTGACCTGCCTCTTTCGGCATGCACCGCTACCACCAGACGATCCTGGTTCGACACACCGAAGCTGATCCAGCGCTTCTCGCCAACGGAATGATCCGGGTCCGGGAACGTCAGCGCCAAGGGATCGCCAAAAATACTGGCGGCCTCTTCAAAGGTCACGCCATGCTTGCGAAGATTGGCGATAGCCTTGGCGGTGTCCCATTCGAATTTCAGCACCTATCCTTCTCCTGGATGGAGTGGTCGAATCCCATCGCCAGCTTACGCCACCCAGTTGGGTTTGCGCTTCTCGAGGAAGGCACTCATGCCTTCGCGGCCTTCCTCGCTGGCGCGCAGGTGGGTGATGCGCTGCGCCGTGTCCTCTACCACCTCGTCGGAGAGCGGCTTCCAGGCCACGGCGGAAATCAGCTGCTTGCACTCGGCCAGCGCGCGCGGCCCGTTCTTCAGCAGGGCGTCGATGACCTCGCCCAGCGCCCCGTCGAGCGCTTCCTGGTCGGCCACAATTTCATGCAACAGGCCGATGCGGTAGGCCTCGGCGGCGGAGAAGCGCTCCGCGGTGAGCATGTAGCGCCGCGCGTAGCGCTCGCCGATGGCGGCGATCACATGCGGGCTGATCACGGCGGGGATGATGCCGAGCTTGACTTCGGTCAGCGAGAACTGCGCATCGAAGGTGGCGATGGCGATGTCGCAGCAGGCCACCAGGCCGACACCGCCGCCGTAGGCCGGGCCCTGGATGCGGGCGATGGTCGGCTTCGGGCATTGCGCCAGGCGGCGCAGCATGCCGGCCAGGGCGCGCGAGTCGCGCAGGTTTTCGTCCTCGCCATAGCCGGCGGCACGCTTCATCCAGTTGAGGTCGGCACCGGCGCAAAAGCTCTTTCCAGTACTCGAAATCACCAGTACGCGCACGGCCGGATCGTCGGCCATGCGATCGATGGCATCCGAGAGCTCGGCAATCAGTGCATCGTCGAAGGCATTGTGGCGCTCCGGCCGGTTGAGGGTGATGATGCCGACGCCGAGGTCGACTTCGGTAACGATGTTGGTGTACATGGTCGCTCCGGATTACATGCGGAAGACGCCGAACTTGGTCGGCTGGATGGGCGCGTTGAGCGAGGCCGAAATGCCCAGGCCCAGCGTTCGCCGGGTCTGCACCGGATCGACGATGCCGTCGTCCCACAGCCGCGCGGTAGCGTAATAGGGGTGGCCCTGGTGCTCGTACTGGGCGCGGATCGGCGCCTTGAAGGCCTCTTCATCCTCCTTGGGCCAGGTCTTGCCGGCGGCTTCCATGCCGTCGCGCTTGATGGTGGACAGCACCGAGGCGGCCTGCTCGCCGCCCATCACCGAGACCCGCGCATTGGGCCAGATCCACAGCAGGCGCGGGCTGTAGGCACGGCCGCACATGCCGTAGTTGCCGGCGCCGAAGCTGCCGCCGATGATCATGGTGAATTTCGGTACCTGGGCGGTGGCCACCGCCGTCACCATCTTGGCGCCGTCCTTGGCGATACCGCCGTTCTCGTACTTGCGGCCGACCATGAAGCCGGTGATGTTCTGCATGAACAGCAGCGGGATGCCGCGCTGGGCGCAGAGCTCGATGAAGTGCGCGCCCTTCTGCGCCGACTCGCCGAACAGGATGCCGTTGTTGGCGACGATGCCGATAGGATAACCGTGGATGCGGGCGAAGCCGGTGACCAGCGTGGTGCCGTAGCGCGACTTGAATTCGTCGAGGCGCGAGCCGTCCACCACGCGGGCGATCACCTCGCGCACGTCGTAGGGTTTGCGCGGATCGGCCGGGATGATGCCCATCAGCTCGGCGGGATCGTAGAGCGGATCCTCCGGCGTCGCCAGGTCGAGCGACATCGGCTTCTTCCAGTTCAGGTTGCCGACCACGCGGCGCGCGATCGACAGGGCGTGATGGTCGTTCTCGGCGAGGTGGTCGCAAACGCCGGAGATGCGCGTATGCACATCGCCGCCGCCGAGGTCCTCGGCGCTCACCACTTCGCCGGTGGCGGCCTTCACCAGCGGCGGGCCGCCGAGGAAGATGGTGCCCTGGTTCTTGACGATGATCGACTCGTCGGACATCGCCGGCACGTAGGCACCACCGGCCGTGCAGGAACCCATGACGACGCCGATCTGCGGGATGCCGGCGGCACTCATGTTGGCCTGGTTGTAGAAGATGCGGCCGAAATGGTCGCGGTCGGGAAACACCTCATCCTGCGTCGGCAGGTTGGCACCGCCGGAATCGACCAGGTAGATGCAGGGCAGGCGGTTCTGCGCAGCAATCTCCTGCGCCCGCAGGTGCTTCTTGACCGTGATCGGGAAATAGGAGCCGCCCTTCACCGTGGCGTCGTTGGCGACGATCATGCATTCGACGCCCTGCACGCGGCCGATGCCTGTTACCACGCCGCCCGAAGCGACCTCGTTGTTGAACATGTTCCAGCCGGCCATGGCGGAGAACTCGAGGAAGGGCGCGCCGGGGTCGAGCAGGGCATTGATGCGCTCGCGCGGCAGCAGCTTGCCGCGGGCGACGTGCTTCTCCCGATGCACTTCCGGGCCGCCCTGCGAGACCAGTGCGGTCTTTTCGCGCAGGTCGTCGACCAGCGCCTGCATGGCGACGACATTGGTCTTGAACTCGTCGCTGCGCGTGTTGAGTTTCGACTTGATGATGGACATCAGAATCCTCCGGTTTGAAGCCACTTCTCGATCTGCGGCAGACGATCGGCCCCCCAGAAGGGCTCGCCATCGACCATGAAATACGGCGCGCCGAACATGCCCTGGGCGATTGCCGCGTCGGTTTCGTTCTTCACGCGATCCTTGATTTCCTGGGTGGCGATCGCCGTCTCGCAGGCGCCGACTTCCAGCCCCTGCGAACCGGCGATGTCCAGCACCACCGCCGTATCGCTGATGTCGCGGCCATCAACCCAATAGGCGCGGAACACGGCGTGGGCGAATTCGCGCGCCCTGGCACAATCCTGCCCATGCAGCCAGTAGTAGGCGCGCGCGGCAGCGAGACTGGACACCGGAAACTTCGGCGGGAATTTGTAGGCGATGCCCATGAAGCGCGCCGAGCGGTCGAAGTCGCGCTTGCTGTAGTCGCCCTTGAGCGGGATCGTCACCAGCAGCGGCATGCCCGAGGCCTTGAAGGCGGCGCCAAGCATCACCGGTCGCCACTGCACCTTGCGGCCATGCTTCGCCGCGAGCTCGTCGATGCGCTCGCTGGCCAGGTAGGAATAGGGGGAGGTGAAGTCGAAATAGAAAACGATGGGGGAATTGTCGGTCATCGGGTTTCTCCGCTGGAAAGTTCAATGCACCTTCAGTCCGCAGCCGAATTCCTGTGCCACCTGCTGCAGGGCCTTGTCGTGCGTCCAGAGTTGCAGGTGATCGATCAGGGCGGCGGCCAGCAAGTGGCTATCGACATAGCCGAGTCCGCGCCCGGCCAGACGGCGCTCGGCGATCAGGTGCATGATCTCCTGGTGCCCGGCGACGGTGCAGTGGCGCAGCAACTGCAGCGCAGCCAGCTTTTCGCCGCGCAGGCCACCGAGACAGAGTTCGCCGACGACGTGGTCGTGCATCACGACCTCGCCGGCGGCAAGCAGGTGGCTCAATTGCTGGCTGCCGCGCCGCAAGTGCTCGACCCAGACCGAGGTGTCGGCAAGAATCTTCACCGCGGCTTCGGTCCCGTCTTGCGGCGGGTAGGCGCCGCAGCGTAGGTCGCATCGGGCTCGGCAACACTCAGCGCGGCGCCACGGCGGCGTGGCGGCGCGGCGAGCGCCGGCTCGCTGCCGCCCAGCAAGGCCAGCCGCTGCGACGCGATCTGGTGGCGCAGTGCCAGTAGTGCCTCGCGCAGCAAATGCGATCGGTCGCGAATGCCGCTCAGCTGTTCGACATCGGCAAGCAGCTTGTCATCCAGGGTAACAGTGGTCCTCATCGGTGCCTCCGCACAGAGATGGTGTGCACCAAATATAGCATCAAATGATGCACATCATGATGCATTCGCCAGCGACCGGCCGATCACCAGCCGCTGGATGTCCGACGCACCTTCGTAAATCTGGCAGACGCGCACGTCGCGGTAGATGCGCTCCACGGGGAAATCGCTGACGTAACCGTAGCCGCCGTGAATCTGGATCGCATCCGAACAGACCTTCTCGGCCATCTCCGAAGCGAACAGCTTGGCCATCGAGGCTTCCTTGAGGCAGGGCTTGCCGGCGTCGCGCAGGCTTGCGGCATGGTGCACCATCTGCCGCGCCACCTCGATCTGCGTCGCCATGTCGGCGAGACGGAAGTTAACGGCCTGGTGCTCGAAGATCGGCTTGCCGAAGCTCTCGCGTTCGTGCGAGTAGTGCAGCGCTGCTTCGAAGGCGGCTCGCGCCATGCCCACCGCCTGCGCCGAAATGCCAATGCGGCCACCTTCAAGATTCGACAGGGCGATGCGATAGCCCTGGCCCTCGCCACCAAGCAGGTTGCCGGCCGGGATGCGGCAGTCCTCGAACAGGATTTGCGCCGTGTCGGAGGCGTGCTGCCCGAGCTTTTCCTCGACGCGGGCAACGATGTAGCCCGGGGTATCGGCGGGCACGATGAAGGCCGAGATGCCCTTCTTGCCGGCACCCGGATCGGTCACGGCAAAGACCACGGCGACCTGCGCGTTCTTGCCGGTGGTGATGAACTGCTTGACACCATTGAGCACCCAGCTGTCGCCGTCGCGGACTGCCTTGGTACGGATCGCCGCCGCGTCGGAGCCGACATGCGGCTCGGTGAGGCAGAAGCAGCCCAGCCACTCGCCGGTCGCCAGCTTCTTCAGGTACATCTCCTTCTGCGCATCCGTGCCGAAAGCATTGATCGGCCCGCAAACCACCGAGTTCTGCACGCTGATGATGGTCGAGGTGGCGCCGTCGCCGGCGGCGATTTCCTCCAGCGCCAGCGCCAGCGAAACATAGTCAAGGCCGGCGCCGCCCCACGCTTCGGGGACCACCATGCCGCAACAGCCGAGCTCGCCCAAGGCACGCAGTTGCTCGCGCGGGAAGTGCGCCGTGCGATCCCACTCGGCGGCCTTGGGCGCCAGCTGCTCGCGCGCGAAGTCGCGCAGCATGTCGCGGATCTGCTCCTGTTCCTCGGTCAATACCATATCAGTATTCCTTGTATGACTTGCTGCCGGGGATAGCCTCGCCGGAGTCGCGCAGGCGCGCGGCCTCCTTGTATCCCTCTTCCTCGGCGTAATGCTTGAACCACTGGCCCTCCGGCGAGTGGCGCGTGATGCCGTCAAACAGCGTGGCGATCATCTGGGTATTGGCCAGGCCCATATTGTCGTAGGCCTGGTTGATCATCAGCTTCTGCATCATCAACTGATTCTTCGGCACGCCAGCCATGCGCTGCGCCAGCTTCATCACGGTCGCGTCGAGCTCGGCCTCGGGCACGGCGTCGATTACCAGCCCCCACTCCTTCGCCGTCTTGCCGTCGATGGTGTCGCCGGTCAGCAGCATGCGCTTGGCCTTCTCGGCGCCGAGGCGATAAACCCACATCGCCGTGGTCGGGCAGCCCCAGACACGCGCCGGCATGTAGCCGATCTTCGCGTCCTCGGCCATCACCACGAGGTCGCAACACAGCGCAATGTCGCTGCCGCCGGCAACGGCGAAGCCCTGCACCTTGGCAATGGTCGGCTTGTAACTGCGCCAGAGGCTGAAAAAATCGTCGGTAAAGCCCTTCATGGTCCGATAGTCGATCATCGGGTCCCAGGGCATGGACTGCGTGCAGGGGCTGTCGATCTCGCCTTCGGCGAAATCCTTGAGGTCGTAGCCGGCGCAAAACGCCCTGCCCGCTCCTTCGAGCACGATCACATGCACGCTGTCGTCCGCATTGGCCCGCTCCACCGCCAGGCGAATCTCGCGCGGCATCCCCGGGACGATGGCGTTGAGCCGTTCGGGGCGATTCAGCGTGATGCGCGCAATGCGGCCGTCGACCGCATAGCTGATGGTGTCGAAGTCGGCCACGCGCTCAGGCCAGCTCGATGCCGACGGCGGTAGCTTCGCCGCCACCGATGCACAGACTGGCGACGCCGCGCTTCTTGCCGTATTTGCGCAGGGCGCCTATCAGGGTGACCATGATGCGGGCGCCGGAGGCACCGATCGGGTGGCCCAGCGCACAGGCCCCGCCATGGACATTGACCTTGTCATGCGGCAGCTTGAGGTCGTGCATTGCGGCCATGGTGACCACGGCGAAGGCCTCATTGATTTCCCAGAGGTCGACGCTGTCGACGCTCCATTCGTTCTTCGCCAGCAGCTTCTTGATGGCACCGACCGGTGCGGTGGTGAACAGGTTCGGCTCCTGGGCGAATGTCGAGTGACCGACGATGGTGGCGACCGGCTTGAGTCCCAGTTTGGCCGCGGTCGAAGCGCGCATCATCACCAGCGCCGCGGCGCCGTCGGAGATCGACGAGGAGTTGGCGGGGGTCACCGTTCCATCCTTGCGGAAGGCGGGCTTCAAGGTCGGGATCTTCTCGAGGTTGGCCTTGAAGGGCTGTTCGTCCTTGTCGAAGACCGCCTCGCCCTTCTTGCCGACAACCGTGACCGGCGCAATCTCCCAGGCGAAGCTGCCGTCACTGTTGGCCTGCTTGGAGCGGGTGGTGGAAGCAATCGAGAACTGGTCCTGAGCTTCGCGGGTGAATTTGTAGCTGTCGGCGCACTCCTCGGCGAAGGTGCCCATCAGGCGACCCTTCTGGTAGGCATCTTCCAGGCCGTCGAGGAACATGTGGTCCTTGACCTCGCCGTGGCCGAGGCGGAAGCCGCCGCGCGCCTTGGGCAGGAGATAGGGCGCGTTGGTCATCGACTCCATGCCGCCGGCGACCATCACTTCGACGCTGCCTGCCGCCAGCATGTCGTGGGCGTACATCGCCGCGCGCATGCCCGAGCCGCACATTTTGTTTACCGTGGTGCAGCCTGCCGCCAGCGGCAGGCCGGCGCCGAGCGCCGCCTGGCGCGCCGGTGCCTGGCCCTGGCCGGCGGGCAGCACGCAGCCCATGATGACTTCGTCGACCTGATCCGGCTTGAGGCCACTGCGCTCGACGGCGGCCCTGATGGCGGCGCTGCCGAGCTGGGCGCAGGTCAGCGGGGCAAAGTCACCTTGAAAACCGCCCATGGGAGTGCGGGCGACGGAAACAATGACGATGGGGTCAGACATGGCAATTTCCTTAACGTGAAGCGGCAGAATCGGTCACTGGCGATATCGAGCGCAGCGAGCCATTTAGGAACCCCCCGCGAGGGGGGCGAAGGGGGGCGGGCCGAATTTGCTCGCCCAACACCTGACAGGGGCGCGAGCGTTTCATGATCTGCGGGTTGTTGTCGAAGCCATGGGCGTCAGATCAAGGTTGAAAGTGCGGTGGTGTAGCGGCCGGCGAGTTGGCCGGGGCCGTCGGCGGTCAGCCCGAGATCGCGCATCAGGCCGTCCTTGAGGCCGTAGATCCAGCCATGCACGGTGAGTGGCTGGCCCCGGGCCCAGGCATCCTGGACGACATAGGTCTGACAGACATTGGCCACCTGCTCGAGCACGTTGAGCTCACACAGGCGATCGTGGCGCTGCTCTTCCGGCAGGCCCTCGATCGCGGCCAGGTGCTTTTCGCGTACATCGCGCACATGGCGCAGCCATATGTCGACCAGGCCCACCCGCGCGCCATCAAGTGCGGCCTTGACGCCGCCGCAGCCGTAGTGGCCGACGACGATGATGTGCTTTACCTTGAGCACGTCGATGGCGAACTGGATCACCGACAGGCAGTTGAGGTCGGTATGCACCACCACGTTGGCGACATTGCGATGGACGAAGACCTCGCCCGGCAGCAGGCCGACGATTTCATTGGCCGGCACGCGCGAATCGGCGCAACCGATCCACAGGATCTCCGGTGTCTGCAGGTGCGACAGCTTCTCGAAATAGCCGGCATCGACCTCGCGCATCTTGTTCGACCAGGCGCGATTGAAGTCGAACAGGTGGTGCAGGCTGCGTTTGTTGATCTGCTCTTCCGACCAGTTCTCAAGGTCGAGGGCGAGGAACTGGGTGCCCTCGACCGGCGTCTGGTAATACGCCGGTGCGGCGGTAAAACCGAGTTCGCGATACAGCTTCACCGCCATGCGCATCGCCGGCAGGGTATCGAGCATGATCTTGCGATAGCCGATCTGGCGCGCGGCGCGAATCCCCGCCAGGGCCAGCGCACGACCGACGCCGCTGCCGCGAAAGCTCGGTTCGACGTAAAGCCGCTTGAGTTCGCAGATGCCTTCGGCCAGCGGGCGCACCCCAACGCAGCCGGCGCCCTTGCCGCCCACGGTGGCATAGAACAAGCGCCCCTCCGGCTCGGCATAGCGTCCCGGCAGATTGGCCATCTCCTCGTCGAAGTTCTGGAAGCTGAGATCGACGCCCAACCAGCCGGCGTAGTTGCGGAAAAACTGGCGCACCTGCTCGATCTCAGCGACATGCCGCGCGCCGAGGACGCGAATCACCGTCTCGCCAGCGCCGACTGTTGCCGCTCTTTCGCTCATCGAATGCCTCTCGCTCAACTGTTTTCCGCTCAGGACCAGGGCAACACGTAATCGACAACGAGCGTTCGCGCCATATCGCGCACGTCGTCCGGCAAGGGGCAGGCCTTGCGTATCTGGGTATCCATATGCACACCGGTCAGCAAAGTGATGGCGGAGACCTCGTCCTTGTCGGCGTCGCGCATTTCGTGGAAGAAGATGATCTTCTTCTCACCCACCGAGATGATGCCGGTGCGGATGGCGACCGTGTTGCCGGCATGGAGTTCGCGCTGATAGCTGATGCGCTGGTCAACCGCCGCCATGCCGCGGTGATGTTTGCGCATGAAGGCAGCGCTCATGCCGATGTGGGACATGAGGTTCCAGGTGGCTTCGTCGAACTTGCCCACGTAATGCATCACGTTCATGTGATTCATGTGGTCGCAATGCCACGGATAGACCGTGCCGCGATAGGTATCGAGGAGTTTCACGGTTTTCATACCGTGAAGATCAGGCAGGTTGTAGTGGCATGGGCATACAGCTTGCCGTCGGCGTCGTAGAGCTTGCCCTCGGCGGTGCCGATCTGTTTGCCGGCGTGGATTACCTTGCCTTCGGCGCGCACCGGTCCGACGCGGTCGGTGAGCGCCCGGATGTAGTTCACCTTGAGTTCGATGGTGGTGTAGCCCTGTCCGGCTTCGAGCGTGGTCTGGATGGCGCAGGCGACACAGGAATCGAGCAGCGTGGCGTGGAAGCCGCCATGCACCGAGCCGATCGGGTTGTAGTGGCGATGCTGCGGGTTGCCCTGGAAGATCACCCGCCCCTTTTCCGCCTCGACCAGGAGGAAACCAAGGGTGTCGGATATCGGCGGCCGCGGCAATTCTCCGGCGATCATTTTCTGGAACAGTTCGAGGCCGGAACATTCACGCAGGTTCTCCAGCGTCAATACGCCTTCGCCGCGCGAGCGTGCGCGGATCTCCGCTTCGAGCTTGAGCCATTCCTCTCGCCGCTGTTGTCCGCCCTGGGCGCTCATTACATGGTCTCGCTGTAGAGCTCGCGGCCGATCAGCATGCGGCGGATCTCGGAGGTGCCGGCACCAATCTCGTAAAGCTTGGCGTCGCGCCACAGGCGGCCCACCGGGTATTCATTGGTGTAGCCGACGCCACCGAGGGTCTGGATCGCCTCGCCGGCCATCCAGGTCGCCTTTTCCGCCGAGTAGAGGATGGCGCCGGCAGCGTCCTTGCGCAGGCTGCGTGCATGGTCGCCGCGGTCGCAGGCCTTGGCCACGGCATAGACGTAGGCGCGGCAGGCCTGCCAGGTCGAATACATGTCGGCCAGCTTGCCCTGCATCAACTGGAACTCGCCGATGCTCTGGCCGAACTGCTTGCGTTCATGGACGAAGGGGATCACCGTGTCCATGCAGGCCGCCATGATGCCCAGCGGGCCGCCGGAGAGCACGGCACGCTCGTAGTCAAGGCCGCTCATCAGCACCTTGACGCCATTGCCTTCGCCGCCGAGGACGTTCTCCACCGGCACTTCGCAGTCGTCGAAGAACAGCGGCCAGGTATTGGAGCCGCGCATGCCCAGCTTGTCGAGGTGCTGCCCCTTGCTGAAGCCCTTGAAACCCTTCTCGATGATGAAGGCAGTCATGCCGCGCGGGCCGGCGTCGGCATTGGTCTTGGCGTAGACCACCAGGGTATCGGCATCGCCGCCGTTGGTGATCCACATTTTCGACCCGTTCAACACGTAGCGATCGCCTTTCAGGTCGGCGCGCAACTTCATCGACACCACGTCCGAGCCGGCTCCGGGCTCGGACATTGCCAGCGCACCGACATGCTCGCCGGAGACCAGCTTGGGTAGGTATTTGGCGCGCTGCGCGTCGTTGCCATTGCGGCGGATCTGGTTGACGCAGAGGTTGGAGTGGGCGCCGTAGGACAGCCCGACCGAGGCCGAGGCGCGGGAGATTTCCTCCATCGCCACGACGTGCGCCAGGTAGCCCATGTTGGTGCCGCCGAACTCCTCGGGCACGGTCATGCCGTGCAGGCCCATCTCACCCAGCTTGCGCCACAGGTCGGCGGGAAACAGGTTGTCGCGATCGATGTCGGCGGCGCGCGGCAGGATTTCATTGCGGGCGAAATCCCAGATCGCGTTGCGCAGCGCATCGATGTCTTCGCCGAGGTCAAAGTTGATTCCGAGCATTCAATTCTCCTTGCCGTGCATGGTCATGAGGGTTTGCTGCATGGTCGCGCAGTGCGTCGCGTTGCCGCTCTTGATGGCGTAAACCTCGCCGCGGCTGATGACGAGGTTGCGCCCGGTTTTGAGCACCTGTCCTTCGGCGACGAGGTAATCGCCGTCGGCCGGCGCCAGCAGGTTGAGCTTGAATTCCACGGTCAACACATCCGACCCGGCCGGCATCAGCGTCCGGCCGGCGTAGCCGCCGGCGCTGTCGACGATGGTGCTGGTGACGCCGGCGTGGAAGAAGCCGTTCTGCTGCGTCAGGTCGTCGCGGTAGCGCAGGCGGATTTCGCAATGGCCGGGCCGCAGCTCGCCCATTTCGGCACCGAACAGCAGCATCACACCCTGGCGGGCGAAACTGCCGCGCACCGAGGATTCCCAGTCCGGGTCGCGGGGTTCGAAGCGCTTCGGGGCGGGACGAGCGGTATGGGGCATGGGTTACCGTCCTGGGTGCGAGTGGCGGATGATAGTTAACGTTGACGTCAACGTCAACTATCGCGTGGTTCTGGCGGATTTCTTCGCTGCGCTTTCCTTCTTGAGCATTTCCCGGCACTGGCTTTCGAACCGGCTGACCTCGGCGAGCACCGCCTCGATGTCGTCGCGCTGCTGTTCAAGTGCGGCACGACGCTGCTCCAGGGCGCCAAGGAAAGACAGCAGCTGTATCGACTCGTCCTCGGCCGTGTCGTACATGTCGATCAGGAACTTGATCTCTGCCAGCGACAGGCCGAGGCGCTTTCCGCGCAACGCGAGCTTGAGCCGGGTGCGGTCGCGTTTGCTATAGACCCGGTTGCCGCCTTCCCGCGCCGGAGAGATCAGGCCGTGGCTCTCCCAATAGCGGATGGTTCGCGTGGTGACGCCAAAGTCGCGAGCCAGTTCGGTGATGGTTTGGATTTCGGTCATGTGGGCCGCTTGCGGCGGTAAATGCTGCACCGCACATAAAGCCTTGGAAATTGGATAAAATGGCAGATTGCCTGCCGGCAAGTTTAAGCAGATTCCCCGCCACGATGCAAAGAGACGCGGCTTGAACGCTCCGATCGCCTATTCCCACGAGACCTCGCCCGCTCCCGGCGTGGCGGTGACGCTCGTGCCCGGCGTGGAGTGGCTGTGCATGCCGCTGCCCTTCGCCTTGAACCACATCAACACCTGGCTGCTCGCCGACGGCGAGGGCTACGCGGCGGTGGATACCGGCTTCGCCCAGGAGCCGATCAAGGACGCATGGAAGTCGGCGCTCGCCGTCCCGCGACGCGGAGTTGCAGGCGGACAAGGTCCGGGACGGCGCCTGACCCGCACCCTCGTCACCCACTGCCATCCCGACCACCTCGGCCTCGCCGCCTGGCTGGAACAGGAAACCGGCGCCGGCCTGTGGATTTCGCAGGGCGACTACCTCGCGGCGCACATGATGGCCGAACAGATCGCCGGCTATCGGGTCAGCGTGATGGTCGACTTCTTCCGCGCCCACGGCCTCGACCAGACCCGCATCGACGGCCTGGTCCAGCGCGGCAATGGCTTCAAGCGCGGCGTGCCGGAAATCCCCGCCACCTACCAGCGCCTGTTCCACGACCAGCGCCTGCGCATCGGCGAACACGAATGGCGCACCATCGTCGGCTACGGCCACGCGCCGGAGCACATGAGCCTGTTTTGTGCGGAACTCGGCGTGCTGATTTCCGGCGACATGCTGCTGCCGCGCATCTCGACCAATATTTCGGTGATGGCCAGCACGCCCACGGCCGACCCGCTCGGGCTTTTCCTCGCCTCGATCGACCGCCTGTGCGAACTCCCGGCCGACACCCTAGTGCTGCCCTCGCACGGCCGCCCCTTCCGCGGACTGCACGCGCGCGTCGCGCAGCTGCATGCCCATCATGCACATCGCTGCGCACTGCTGCTGGATGCCTGCCGCGATGCACCGAAATCGGCGGCGGAACTGATCCCGGTGCTGTTCGACCGCGAGATCCCGGATCCCCACCAGACCATGTTCGCCATGGGCGAATCGATCGCCCACCTGAATTACCTGGAGCACCAGGGAAGCATGAAGCGCATCACCGAGAACGGCAGCATCCGTTACGTCAGCTAATCAAGGAGCCCGCATGTCCGCCAAAGAAGCCCCCAAAGCCCTCCCCGATCCCCAGGAAATCGCCAAGACCTACGCCGAAGTGGCCGAGCGCGCTTCCCACCTGATCACCCAGCACATGAAGCGGCAGATGAAAAAGGGCGTATCGGTGCCCTCCGACGACCTCGGCATCGCGCAGGCCTTCATGGACATGATGGCCAAGATGCTGGCCAATCCCTACAAGCTGGCGCAGGCCCAGATGAATCTCGTCTGGGACTATTTTTCGCTGTGGCAGCACTCGACGATGCGCATGATGGGCATGCAGGGCGCGCCCGTGGCGGAGCCAAAGAAGGGCGACAAGCGCTTCGCCGATGCCGAATGGGAAGAACACTTCCTGTTCGACTTCATCAAGCAGTCCTACCTGATCACCGCGCGCCACATCCACGAGTCGGTCGGCGGCGTCGAAGACCTCGACGAAACCTCGCGCAAGAAGGTTAACTTCTTCACCCGCCAGTTCATCGACGCCCTGGCGCCGTCGAACTTCGCCATGACCAACCCGGAAGTTCTGCGCGAAACCGTCAAGAGCAATGGCCAGAACCTGCTCAAGGGCTTCAACAACCTGCTGCGCGACATCGAGGAAGGCGGCGGCCAGCTGCGCGTCAAGATGACCGACCCGTCAGCCTTCGAGATGGGCAGGAACGTCGCCTCGACCCCCGGCAAGGTCATCTTCCAGAACGAGATGATCCAGTTGCTGCAGTTCGATCCGACCACCAAGGAACAGTGGAAGCGTCCGCTGCTGATCATCCCGCCCTGGATCAACAAGTACTACATCCTCGACCTGCGCGAGAGCAACTCCTGGATCAAGTGGTGTACCGACCAGGGCCATACGGTCTTCGTCATCTCCTGGGTGAACCCGGACGCCAAACTGGCGCAGAAGGGCTTCGACGCCTACATGACCGAGGGCGCCTTGACCGCCATCGACGTGGTCTGCCAGCAGACCGGCGAGAAGGAAGTCAACCTTATCGGTTACTGTCTGGGCGGCACGCTGCTCGGCTCGACCATGGGTTACATGGCGGCCAAGAAGGACAAGCGCATCGCCTCGGCGACCTTCTTCGTCGCCCTGCTCGACTTCTCGGTACCGGGCGAGCTCGGCGTCTTCATCGACGAAGGCCAGGTTTCCAGCCTTGAAAAGAAAATGGAAGAGCGCGGCTACCTGGAGGGCTCGGAGATGGGCACCACCTTCAACATGCTGCGCTCCAACGACCTGATCTGGACCTTCGTGGTCAACAACTACCTGATGGGCAAGGAGCCCTTCCCCTTCGACCTGTTGTACTGGAATTCGGATTCCACGCGCATGCCGTACAAGATGCACAGCTATTACCTGCGCAACATGTACATGAAGAACCTGCTGCGCGTGCCCGGCGGCATCACCCTGCTCGACACGCCGATCGACCTTTCCAAGGTCAAGACTCCGTGCTACTTCATCTCCACCATCGAAGACCACATTGCCCCCTGGCGCAGCGTCTACCTCGGCTCCACGGTGCTGGGCGGCCCGGTGCGCTTCGTCCTCGGCGGCTCCGGCCACATCGCCGGCATCGTCAATCCGCCCTCGGCCAACAAGTACGGTTTCTGGACCAACGACAAGCGTCCCGAGACGCCTGACGAGTGGTTCTCCGGAACCAAGCAGCACGAAGGCTCGTGGTGGACCGACTGGCAGAAGTGGATCACCAACCTCGACGACGCCAAGGTGCCGGCGCGGGATCCCGCCAAGGGCAAGTTCAAGCCGCTCGAAGACGCGCCGGGATCCTTCGTCAAGTTCCGCCTCGACGCCCCCAAAGCAAAGAAGTGATCCGGCAGGCGGAAGGCACCCCCGTCGGGGACCTTCCCGTGCCGGCAGTCGCGGGCGCGGCACCATCAGGTGCCGCGCCCGTTGTTCATTTGCCGTCCGCACGCCGCATGGTGTTCGACACCAACGTCCTGGTCTCGCTATACATCTTTGCCGACAGCCGCTTCCTGCCCCTGCGGCACAAGCTTGATGCCGGCGAATGGCTGGCCCTGACCAGCGAAGCCTGCCTGGGCGAATTCCGCCGGGTGCTGGCGTATCCGATGTTTGGCCTGGGCAAGGAACGCCAGGACGATGCACTCGCCGCCTATGCTGCGCAGGCAGTAAGCGTAACGCCGGAAGCAGGCGGCACGACGCTGGCGCTGCCGCGCTGCAAGGACCGCGACGACCAGAAGTTCCTGGAGCTGGCGCGCGATGGACAGGCGGAATGCCTGATCACCGCCGACAAGGCCCTGCTCAGGCTCGCCCGCCGCGACCGCCTGCGCGACCTGTTCCGCATACTCACGCCGGATGCGGCACTGGCGGAAACCTGAGGGCCGGTGCGCTGGCCCCGCAAAAGTCGGCGCCGGCACCACGGCGCCCGGTGATCAGATGCGGATGTAGCGGTGCTGGCCGTGTTCGTTGTGCATGGCCGCGACGCCTTCCGCCGTGGGAAAACGCACAAAACAGACCAGCCAGGCGCGCCGGTCGCGTACCCTCAGCTCGGGCATGGATTCGATCTGCTGCGCAGCACCCGCCGCCACGGCCGCTCCGGCCTCGCCGGTGACCTGGAGGTGCTCGGCCGGTCGCTGCAGCCAGGCCAGCAAACCGCGCAACATTTTTTCGGGCTGCAGTTCTTCCCCGGCCAGAACCATCGCCTCCTTGCCGGCATCGGCAAGGCCAAGGTCGGCGCGGTTTTCGATGTTCCATTCGGCGCGCGGCAGTTTCTCATGCTTGCGCAACCTGTCGAGATGCTCGCCGTAGGCCGCCACCAGGCGGGTCAGGGCGGCGGTACGCAAGCCCTGGCGGGTGCCCGATTCGGTGGCCGCCAGGCAACGCAAGGTGTGGTCGGCAAACGCCGGCTCACCGGCAGAGGCGGCGGGATCCTTCTGCCGCCTCACGCCCAGCAGTGCAAACGCTTCGGGCTGTTCGGCACCGGCGATGAACGCCAGCGGCTGCTTGACCTCGATGCTGCGGCCGATGCCGTGGGCAATCTCCTGGCGCGCCGGAAACAGCGCGTGGACCAAGGGATGGCTCATGTAATGGGCGGCCGAAATGTCGAGCGGGCCGGGAATCTGCGCGATCTGCTTGTCGTAGTACTCGACCGCAAAATTCAGCGCCGGGGCCACCCGCGCGCCCCAGTCCGCGGTTGCCACGACATCGTAGCCAAGCACGCCGATGATCTGGCGCACGACCGCGTGCGTCTCCGGGAGCACACAGGCTGCCGGTTGCGACTGGTTCAGCAGCTTGCTGAAGAAACCCATGTTCTTGGTCCCGAATGGCCGAAGCCAGATTTTAGGGTTTCAGGCCCTGGATTTGACGTGGCGCAGAACATCATCCTCGAACTTTTTTCGCGCGGCGGCGCCGTCAATGTGCTGACCCAGCGCCACCAGCACCTGGTCGACCGAGGTGGCGGCGGCCGCCGCGCGGTCGACGAGGGCGTTGGCAAAGGGCCCGATATCGTCCGCCAGGCGACGCTTGACGAACTCGATCAGCGCAGCGTCGACCGCAGCGGATGCGGCAGGCGCCGCCGCGGTGCCGGGCGTGCCCGCCACTGCACCGAAAACCAGTTCGCTCAGTCCATCCACGGCGGCGGCACCGGTCGCCGCCTGGACGCGGAACGGCGGGCTGGGCAGTTTCGCGGCATAGCTGGCGAAATCCGCGGTCGCCAGCAGCCCGCCGGCGGACGGCGCCCTGCGCAGCGCGCTCTGGGCAGAACGAATGGCGGAACCGAGGTAACTCACCCCGGCCGCCGTCTCGGTGCGGAAGACCACGCCGAAATGGACCATCGACCGCAAACGCAGGGGTTGCACCCGGGCGTCGAAGGTGGCGGCGGCCTTGGCGAGCGTGACCAAGGGCGCGCCGCCATCCTGGTCCGGCGAAAGCGTCAGGGTCAGGTTGGGACGCCCGGGATCCTGGGTAAGCACGCCAAGTCCGCGAGCTTGCGCCAGCACCTGGTCGAAGGCTTCAAGCACGCTGGCGCCGAAGGCAGTGGCGCCCGCGATATCACTGGCGATCACGATCGTCGAAACCGGCGCACTGACTTGCGACACCTGCCAACCTCCTCCCGGACGGGCCATGCCCGATACCCACGGCGCACGAAATGGGCGCGTATACGAATATTTAATTATTCACTATATTACTGTACCTGTTCCGGCCGGCAAGCGTCCCCGCAAGGGTTCCAGCCGGCTCTGGCGCGCGTGCTATCCTGCGCGCCGCATTTGCCAAGCGGAGGCCGCGCATGAAACTGAGGGGAAAATTCAATTTGATGCTGCTCGTGGTGTTCGGCTTCGCCCTCGCCGCATCCGGATATTTTTCCTACAAGCAGCTGACCGAGAACGCACGCGACGAAGTGCTGTCTAATGCCGGTGTCCTGATGGAAACCATACTCTCGGCGCGCACCTGGGCGGTCAATGAAGTCGGCCCCAACCTGCGCGAAACCGAAGAAGAAGAAGAGATGCTCATGATGGGCGTCCCGGCCTACGCCGCGAACAAGGTCATGGAGGCAGTCCAGAAGCGCTACCCCGAATACGGCTATCGTGAAGTTGCGCTCAACCCCACCAACGTCAAGCACCGCCCGGCCGACTGGGAGGCGCGGGTCATCAACACCTTCCGTGCCGACGCCACCAAGCAGGAAGAGTGGGGCATCCGCGAAACCAACCAGGGCCCCTTCCTCTATCTCGCGCGGCCGATCCAGATCAAGCAGTCGGGCTGCCTGGGCTGCCACACCACGCCGGAAAAGGCGCCACCGCAGATGTACAAGATCTACGGTGACAATGGCTACGGCTGGAAGCTCAAGGAAATTGTCGGCGCGCAGATCGTGATGGTGCCGATGTCGGTGCCGATCGCCAATGCCGATCGCATGTTCAAGACCTTCATGCTGACCCTGAGCGGTGTCTTCATCGCGGTGTTCGTCCTGCTCAACCTGATGCTGTCGACCCTCGTCATCAGCCGCGTCAGCGAGATGGCGGCGATCGCGGAGGAGATCAGCCGCGGCAATTTCGAAATCGGCGAATTCAATGAATCCGGCAGCGACGAGGTGGCCCATCTGAGTGCCTCGTTCAACCGCATGCGGCGAAGCCTGATCAAGGCCATGGAGTTCTTCAACAAGCAGCCTGGCTGATTCCCCCATGGGAGCTCGACAGATGGAGAACGCACTGCGCCTGGCGGCGGGCCTCGCCGCCGCCCTGTTGGCGATGAACGCCGCCGCACAAACCAGCGCGCAGGGTCGACGCGCCTTCGTCAAGCAGAAGTGCCTGCAGTGCCATTATTTCGAGGCGCGCAGCATCGCCCCCTCGGTCAAGGTCATGAAGGGCGGCTTCAAGGGTATGCCAAGCAAGGTCGCCGAGCAGATCACCGGCAACGCCGCGCATGCCGCCGAGGTCAAGGGTGTCCCGGCTGAATCGGTGCGTGCAATGGCGGTCTGGATAGCCGAAGCCAGCTTCGAAGACGAAGCGGCGGCCCAGGCTGCCCCGAAGCCGGGCAGCCCGGAAGCCAAACGCCTGGCGGCCCAAAAGGCCAGGGAAGAGCGCGAAGCCAAGGCGAAAGCCGCCGCCGAAGCCAAGGCCCAGGCACAACGCGCCGCAGCCGAGGCCAAGGCGAACGCCAAGCGCGAAGCCGAAGAAAAGGCCAGGGCCGCGGCAGAGGCCAAGTCCCGCGCCAAGGCCGAGGCGCTCGCCAAGGCCAAGGCGGATGCCGATGCCAAGGCCCAGGCGAAGAAAGACACCGCTGACAAGGCCCGCCAGGACGCCGACGCCAAGGCACAGGCCCAGCGCGATGCCGCCGCGCAAGCCAAGGCACAACGCGAAAAGGAAGAACTGGCCAAACGCGAAGCCGACGCCAAGGCGCGCAAGGACGCCACAGCGCTGGAAGCGATACGCAAGGAAAACGAGGAACGCGCAAAACGCGAGGCCGAACTCGCCGCCCAGCAAAAACGCGAGGCCGAAGCCAAGGCGAAACAGGAAGCGGAGGCCAAGGCCAAGCGCGAGGCCGACCTGGCGGCCCAGCAGAAACGCGATGCGGACGCAAAGGCGAAGCAAGAGGCGGAGGCCAAGGCCAAACGCGACGCCGACCTCGCTGCCCAGCAGAAGCGCGAGGCGGAAGCCAAGGCCAAACAGGAAGCTGACGCCAAAGCCCAGGCCGCAGCCAAGAAGCCCGAACCTGCAGCCGAAGCCCCCGCAGCTGCGCCTGCCACCAAAACCGCAAAGAAGAAGCGTGGCTACAGTGACGGATCCAACCTGCCACCCTGCCCGAAACCCACCGGGGCTCCAATGCCGCCGCTGGACGAAAATGCGGCCAAAACCATCATCGAGCGGGTCGGTTGCGCCCAATGCCATGCCTACGTGCAGAAGAAAACTGGTCCTCCGATGAAGCGCATCTACGAAAAGTACAAGGGTGACTGGGAATGCGTAGTCTCGCGCCTGACGCACAACGACACCCACAAGGAAGAAGGTGTCACTGACGACCTGAAGGGCAACGAACCGAAGACGGTCGGCGCCTACATCGCGACCCGCGACAAGTAAGCGGATGCGGGGCGGGACCCCGCGCTCCGAAAACAGTCTTTACTCCAACCCCGTTCCGGCTTGCCGGACCGGGGTTTTTCTTTGAGCACCCGCCAAGCCTCATGTCACACTTAAAACAAATCGCATAATTACTTGTTCATAAAACGATTATCTCCGGCAAGAATTTCGGGTCCTGGATGCAGGTTGCTTGTAGTGAAAAAGCTACAGTTGTTATCGGCAGGGGATCCCTCGAAAGCCATAAAAGCCTTGCAACCAATAAAAAAACCTTTTTGAATCAATACAAAGCCGCATTTTGATAATGTTCTTTATAAAGATTTGCGCACGCTCAACGGGCCTTGCCTCGAACCCAAGGCGCCATATCCCCGACGCGGGCAACGAATAGCCGGACACCGACCTATGAACCTACGACACCTGAACTCTCGCGCCGTGCTGGCGGCCATCGGCTGCCTTGCCGCCGCCGCCATCGGCGGCGCCGGCGTTGCGCAGGCGGCCGAGCAAGCCAAGCCCGGACAGGTGCTGACCCGTGAAGAAAGCGGCGAGATCAAGTCCTGCGTCGAATGCCACGAAGGCTATTACGGAATAACCAAAACCAAGCACGCCGTAAAAGGTGATCCGCGCACCCCGATGGCGAAAGGCAAGTCCCCCACCGACAACCCGGATGACGCGATGTGCGGCAGCTGCCACGGCGACCTTGCCCAGCATCTGAAGACGCCGCGCCGGCCAGGTCTCGTTCCCACCGTATTCGGCAGCAAGGCGGCCTCAGAGCCGCAGAACGATGCCTGCCTTTCCTGCCACCAGAACGGCAACCGCTCCCACTGGCAGGGTAGCAAGCATGACCAGACCAAGACCGCCTGCGCCAGCTGCCACCGCGTCCATGCCACCAAGGATCCGGTACTGGTCGCCGAAACCCAGGCCAGCGTCTGCTTCAGCTGCCACCAGGACCGTCGCGCCGCCCTGCACCGGATCTCCACCCACCCGACAAAGACCGGCTTCTTCGCCTGCTCGTCCTGCCATCAGCCTCACGGTTCGACAACCAAGGCTTCGCTGCAAAAGAACTCGGTCAATGAGACCTGCTACACCTGCCATGCACAACTGCGCGGCCCCTTCCTCTGGGAGCACCGTTCGGCGCAGGACGACTGCACCAACTGCCACGACCCGCACGGCACCAACAACGCGCCGATGCTGAAGGTACGCATGCCCTATCTCTGCCAGCAGTGCCATCAGGATGCCAACAACCATTCGAACACGGCCTTTGGCGCCCAGTCCCTCGCCGGGGCGAACTCGCAGCGGATGGTGGGCGCGTCGTGCACCAACTGCCACATGAAGGTCCACGGGACCAACCACCCCTCAGGCGCGCGCTTGCAGCGCTGATCCGATAGAACCCGTCGACAGGTGATGTCATGACCCAGGACAAAAACTTCCTCTCGCGCCGCCGGGCCGTCGGCCTGGCCGTAACGGCGGCTCTGGCCGCCCTGGCGACCGCCCCCGCATTCGCGGACCCGGTGCTCACCGCTCGTCTGTTCAAGGACACCGACATTCTGTTTCGCGACGCCGACATGTCGCGCTGGTCGGACAACTATGTCGAGCTGGGCGTTGGCAACAACACACAGGAGGCCTACCGCTTCGGCCAGTTCTCGGGTTTGACGAAAAAAGGCGCGTTCCCGGTGGCCGGCTTCAACTGGCTTTCGCGCGACGCCAACAACGATGCCCAGTACTGGCACATCTTCGGCTCCACGCTCGGCCTGGATTCACGCAAGCTGCAGGCGGAAGGGGGCATCCAGGGCCGCTGGAACGCCAGTTTCAGCTTCGACCAGTTGAACAAGTCACTCGCCACGCCGACCTACTTCATCCACGACGGCCTCGGCACCAGCAATCTCACCCTGCCAGCCACATTCACCACGGGGGGCAATGCCAGCAACACCGCGGTGATCAATCCCCGGCTGAGGCAGTTCGAGGTGCAGCAGGAGCGCGACATCCTGCGCATCGGATTGAACGGCCTGGTTGGCAGCAACTGGGACTGGAAGGTGAATTTTCGCGAAGACAAGCGCGACGGCACGCGCCTGACCGGCTTTGTCTTCAGTCGCGGTGGCACCAACGCCGTGATCGTCCCCTACCAGATCGACGACCGCACACGCCAGATCGAGGCCATCCTGGCCTACAACAGCAAGCTGGCGCAGTTCTCTCTGGGCTACACCTATTCGCAGTTTCACAACAACCGGTCGTCATTCAACGTGCGCAACCCGTTTACCAACACGGCGGGGCAGACAGGGGGCCAGCTGTCGCTGGCGCCGAGCAACGACTTCCACCAAATCGATGCCAATGGTGCCTATAACTTCAGCAAGACCACGCGCCTGACCAGCAAATTCTCCTACAGCATCGCGCGCCAGAACGAGGCCTTCCTGCCCTACTCGGTCGATGCGGCTGCCACCGCGGCGATCAACACGCCGCCACGCGCCTCGCTCGACGGCAAGGTCATCAAGACCCTGCTCGACGTTGCACTGACGGCCAAACCCGTCGACAAGCTGAATCTGAAACTGGCCTACCAGTACAGCAACAGCGACAACCAGACGCCGGTGGCCAACTACCTCTACCTCGGTCGCGACGGTGCCACGTCAAGCACCACCACCAGCCGGCGCAACGCCCCGCTAAGCACCCGCGAGCAGAAGTTCAGCCTCGACGGCGACTACGAGATCGCGCCCAAGACCCATCTGCGCGCCGGTCTGGAGCGCAGGAACGTCAAATACTCGGCCAAGGACGGCCTGTACGAGAACGCCGCCGACCGCGACTACACCAATACCGACAAGCTCACGGTGGAACTGCGCCGCCCGGTTTCCGCAAACTTCCTCGGCAGCGTCGGCTACACCTACACTCAGCGTACAGGGTCGGAATACGACAAGAACTCCTACTTCCGCAACACCTACTGGAGTTCGACGCACATCACCACCAACCGTTTGAACGCCAACCCGAACATGCGCTCCTACCTCTATGCCGACTTCAAGGAAGACCGCATCCGCGCTGCCGGCAACTGGACTGCATCGGAAACCGTGACCCTGCAATCCTCCGTGGATACCTATCGCCGGCGTGCGGCAGGGCCGAACTGCGGCACGATCGTCGACGCCACAGCCGCTGCCGGCATCACCACGGCCATGACCGCCACCTGCCTTGGCCGCACCCTTTCCGAGGGCACCAACCTGAACCTCGACGTGCAATGGCAGCCCGAAGAGAACCTGACCACCTTCGCCTTCGCCAGCTACGGCGAAAGCGGCACCCAGCAGCGCGGCCGCACCTGGAACCGCAATGGCACCCAGGGCGCAGACGAGACACGCGACTGGACCGCCAAGCATACGGATCGCGACCACACCCTTGGCTTCGGCCTCAAATGGCAGCCCGAAGACCTGGAGAAGTGGGACCTCGGTGGCACCTACGTGATCAACAACGGTGTCGGCAAGACCGCCATCAGCACTGGTCCGTCGATCGGCGTGGGATCCGACATGCCCAACAACTGGAGCAAGCTGCACACCCTGCAGTTGTTCGCCAAGTGGGACTACAGCAAACAGGTCAGCTGGCGTTTCAACTACCTCTACGAGAATCTGAAATCGGCCGACTGGGCCTACGACGGGCTGGTCCCCGGCAGCAATGCCAACGTCCTGCTGACCGGCCAGACCGCACCGCGCTCCAGCAACCACGTGTTCGGCGTGTCGGCAATGATCAAGAACTGGTAAACCACCGCCGCAGCAAACACAAGGGGCCGCGAAACGCGGCCCCTTGTGTTTTGTGGCTTCGGATTGGCGCTATTCGCGCGTAAGAATCCAATTCACCAGATTTTTGAGGTCAGCGGCATCCTTGGCCGGCGGCGGTTCATGTTCCTCATCGCCGCCATCTTCAACCTTGACCGACTTGGTGCCGGAAAGGTGCTTGAGCAGCTTTTCCTCGGCGTCGGCCTTGCCCTTGTATTTCGCGGCGATGCGTTTGTAGGACGGCGCCTTCTTGGCCTTGTCGACAGAATGGCAGCGAAAGCACTTGCCGGCCTTGGCCAGGTCCGTGGCAGCGTCCTCGTTGACCGCCTGGGCAAGCGCCGGACTCAGGGCAAAAGCCAGCGCTAACGCCGGGATCAGCCGTAGCCAGCTCGTGCCAGAATCAAGAATCGACTTCATCAGCCCGCCATTAAGTTCTGATTTGAAGATATTTTACCGCATCGCCGCCTGCATCATCCTGAGCCTGGGCCTCACTGCCGTGCCGGCGCCCGAGGCATCGGCGAAATCCGCCAAGAAGCAGGCAAAAGCATCGAAAGCGAAAGCCAAGACCGCCACCAGGCCGAATCGTTCCGCCACCAGGAAAGCCCCGGCGCCGGCTGAAATGGACCCCAAGCTGGAGTTCGAGCTGATCGACGAGGAGGCTGTCGCGCTGAATAACGCACTGGCGCTGGCACCCGATGACAGGCAGAACCAACAACGACAGGCCCTGCTCGCCCTGCGCGCGGCGCGGGCGGCGGAAAAAGCCGTTTCTCGAGGTGACGATTCACTCTACGGCCGCTATACCGACCAGTTTCGCCATCGCTTCGCACAGACGCAGCCGGCGCTGTCGGCCATCGCCGGTCGCGGCGTGCCGGCCGCGGAGTACGCACTCGGCCTGATCGCCCTTCATGGCCTGATCGGGCAGGAAGATGCCAAGGCCGGTTGCGGCCACTTCGCTGCCGCCTTTGAAAAGGGCTTCGGCGGGGCCAAGTACCGCCATGCCCAGTGCATCCATGAATCGGATGCGCCGAAGGCCATCGCCCTGCTGCGCGAAGCCGCCGATTCGGGCCACGTCGCCGCCAACGAAAGCCTCGGCCGCATCTGCCTTGAGGCACGCCCGTCCGACGTCGAATGCGCCTTCACCCACCTTGAACGCGCCGCCCGCGACGGACGCGCCAGCGCCACCACGCTGCTGGCCTGGATGTACGCCGAAGGAGTCGGCGGCAAGGCCGATCCGGCGCGAGCCGCCACGCTGTACAAGACCGCCGCGCAAAAAGGCGAGCCGTCGGCGCGCAACAATCTTGGCGAGCTGTTCGAGTCCGGACGAGGCGTCGCCAAGAATGAAAAGATCGCCTTCGAACACTACCTGGCCGCCGCCCAAAGCGGCTTTGCCCCCGGACAGTTCAACGTCGGCCGCCTCTATGCGGCAGGGCGTGGCACCGAAAGCGACATCGAAGAAGCCCGGCGCTGGCTGTCACGCGCCGATGAAGCCGGCATCCCGCAGGCCGCCCAGATCCTGCAGTACCTCGCGCAGGCGGCCAAGTAGCCTGATGCCGGGAAGGGCGCCACGGCTGGCGCGCAGCGCCGTAGTCGCGACCCTGACGCTGACCCTCTCCGCCTGTGCCCTGCTGGGTACCGGCGTGTTGCGCGATACCGATCACGTCCTTGCCGGCCGGACCTGGGATCCGGTGACAAAGCTGTTTGTGGACGCTGCCGACGTCCAGCGACGGATCGCCGCCGCGCACGTCGTCCTGCTTGGCGAAACCCACGACAACCCCGAACACCATCGCCTGCAGCGGCAGATCATCGACTCGCGTGTCGCCGCCGGGGTCATACCGATGCTGCTGATGGAGCAGTTCGACCGCGACCAGCAGGCCACGATCGACGACAGCCTGCGCAAGGGTGGCGATGTGGCGGCATTGATGCGCGGCTGGGACGCGACGCAGTATCGCGGCATCCTCGAAACCGCCGTCAACGCGGGCCTTGCGCTGCGTGGTGCCAACCTGCCACGCGCGCAGCTGCGCCCCGTGGTGCGCGAAGGCTTTGCCACCCTGCCAGCCGGCGACGCCGAACGCCTGGCCCTGGACGCCGCCTGGGACAGCCAACGCGAATCCTTCATGACGCAAGTCATCGAAGCCTCGCATTGCGGCAAGGTCAGCGCAAGCCTGCGCGATGGCCTGGTGCGCGCGCAACGACTGCGCGACGCGACGCTTGCCGACAGCGTGCTGGAGACCGGCGGACAGCCGGTGGTTTTCATCCTCGGTCGCGGGCACGCCCGCCGCGACGTCGGCGTGCCGCGCTACCTTGCCGTGCGACGGCCCGAACTCCGCGTGCTGAGCATCGGCATGGTCGAAGTCCTCGCGGGCAACACCGATCCGGCCCGCTATGAGACGACGCGGGTGGCGGACATCGCCCCCTACGACCTCGTGATATTCACCGCACGGGCCGCACGAACCGATCCCTGCCTGGCGTTCGGCGCAAGATAAAAAAACGGGCGCCAACATGGCGCCCGTTGAATTGCCCAGGAGCGGGGGGAAAGCCCCGGGGCAGCCCCTCCCGGCAGGAGGAAGGGAGGGGCGGGGAGAGAGTCAGTGGTGATACGCGGTTTCGCCGTGGGAGCTTATGTCGAGGCCTTCGCGCTCTTCTTCCTCGGGTACCCGCAGGCCGACCAGCATGTCCGCGATCTTGTAGGCGATGAAAGCGACGATGGCCGACCAGACCATGGTGATCACCACGCCCTCCGCCTGCACCATGACCTGGGAGACGATCGAGAAGTCCGGCTTGCCGGTGCCGCCCAGGCTGGGCGCGGTGAATATGCCGGTGAGCAGCGCACCAAGGATGCCACCGACGCCATGGACGCCGAACACGTCGAGCGAATCGTCCGCGCCGAGCAGCTTCTTCAGGCCATTCACACCCCAGAGGCAGACGAAGCCGGCCAGGGCGCCGATCACGATGGCCCCCATCGGGCCCACCGAACCGCAGGCCGGGGTGATCGCGACGAGGCCGGCGACGGCACCCGAGGCAGCACCCAGCATCGAGGCCTTGCCCTTGAACATCGCCTCGCCGGCGGCCCAGGTCAGCACAGCGGCAGCCGTGGCGAACAGCGTGTTGAGGAAGGCCAGGCCCGCGCCTGCCGTGGCTTCGAGGTTGGAGCCGGCGTTGAAGCCGAACCAGCCCACCCACAGCATCGAGGCACCGACCATGGTCAGCGTCAGGCTGTGCGGCGCCATCGATTCACGACCGAAGCCGATGCGCTTGCCGAGCATGTAGGCGCCCACCAGGCCGGCGACACCGGCATTGATGTGCACCACCGTGCCACCGGCGAAGTCCAGCGCGCCCTTGCCCAGCAGGTAGCCGCCGGCGCCCCAGACCATGTGCGCGATCGGCGTGTAGCTGAAGGTGAACCAGATCACCGAGAACAGCAGCACCGCACTGAACTTGATGCGTTCGGCGAAGGAGCCGACGATCAGCGCACAGGTGATGCCGGCGAAGGTGGCCTGGAAGGCGACGAACACGTACTCCGGCAACTTGACATCGGCCGTGAAGGTATCCGCCAGGCTATCCATGGTCACGCCGGACAGGAACACCTTGCCCAGGCCGCCGATGATTGCCCCTTCACCGCCAAATGCCAGGCTGTAGCCATACACGGCCCACAGCACGCTGATCAGCGAGAAGACGACCATCACCTGCATCAGCACCGACAGCATGTTCTTGCTGCGGACCAGTCCGCCGTAGAACAGGGCCAGGCCGGGCACGGCCATGAAGATCACCAGCAGCGTGGCGGTGAGCATCCAGGCGACGTCGCCCTTATGCACCGCCGGTGCAGCGGCAGGTGCCGCAGCCTCTGCCGCAGGTGCCGCGGCGGCAGGCGCTGCGGCGGGCGCGGCGGCGGCGGGTGCCGCAGCCTCCGTAGCCGCGGGGGCGGCAGGTTTTTCCTCGGCGGCCCATGCGGAACCTCCGAGACCGACGGCGCAGGCCGTCAGCAGAATTGCAATCAGGCGCTTCATGTTGGCTCTCCCTTACAGGGCGTCCTCACCGGTCTCGCCGGTGCGGATGCGAATGACTTGTTCGACGTCGAAGACGAAGATCTTGCCGTCACCGATCTTGCCGGTGCTGGCAGATTTCTCGATGGCTTCGATGACCTGGTCCAGCAGATCGTTGCGCACGGCGGCTTCGACCTTGACCTTGGGCAGAAAATCGACGACGTATTCGGCGCCGCGATAAAGCTCGGTATGACCTTTCTGCCGGCCGAATCCCTTGACCTCGGTGACGGTGATTCCCTGCACGCCTACGGCGGCGAGGGCCTCGCGCACCTCGTCAAGCTTGAACGGCTTGATGATGGCGGTAACGAGTTTCATGATGTATTCCCTTTTCTTCAGAATGAGGTTTGGGTAGATCTCTTGTTATTTCCGCCGACGCCGGCCGGGTCGCCGGCGGAAATTACATAACTGCTTAGAACGTCTTCTTGAAGCTCAGGACGACTGTGCCTCTGGACGTGTCCTTGAAATTGGTCGTTCCGCGGGCGGTGCCCCAGCAATAGGCATTGGCGTTCGCTGCCGGTAGAGGATTGGCACACGAACCTGACGCATTGGTGTCAGAGTAGGTCAGGCCCACGGTGCCAAAGCCGACGTCCTTGGTCACGCCGATGTTCCAGTCACTGTAGCTCGGGCTGGCAGTGGCTGCCGTCGCATTCACGTTCTTCACCTTCTGGTGACCATAGTGGCCACCGATGCCCCAGCCGCCCCCAAGATCGTAGGACGCATTCAGTTCGATGTAATCGGACCCACGCGTGGAGTTGTTGCCGTTGTTGCCCAACCAACCGATGAAGCCATCGGACACGACGCGCGAGTACTTCAAGGTCACCCACTTGTAACCGAGAGCGCCATACACCTCATTGGTGTTGGGATTGACGTTGGTGCCGGGAATCGCAGCAGCCTTGCCGGGATACGTGTAGGCAATAAAGCCCACGTCGTAGGTCCAATCACCGGCAAAGCTGTTCTTGTAGCCACCGTAGTAGTCAATTTCGGTGCTGCCGCTGCCATAGGCATCCTTGACCCAAGAGATGGTCGAACCCCAGACTCCGGCGTACAGGCCGCTGCTATGGGAATAATCAACGCCGCCCTGCAAAGCGGCGCTGCCGTGGGTCTGGCTGATGCCACGGAACAGGTAATCGGAAACTACGCCGACATTGGGCGAAAACGAGTGCGGGCTATCTGCCGCGGCGGCGACCAAAGGTACGGAAAGAATGCCGGACACGGCCATGGCGATCAGGTTCTTGCGCATAGTGATGCTCCTTCAATGAAATTTTGAAAAACTACGAGCCCTGTTATGCGAAGTCCGTGCCAACACAAAAAATATCAAGATTTCAGATGGTTAGACAAGGCGACCGGCGATTGCCGCAGTGCAGCGCACCAAAGCTGGGTGACGCCGGGGGTCGAATGCACCGGATTGGTGCCTTACTTGCCCGCCCGCTGCGCGCCGCCGCCGGGGCGGCACCGGCCCTGTGCTAGACTTTTCGCCGTTTCCATCCCCTGCGCGCCGACCATGCTGAACCCCAAACTGCTGGACGAAATGTCTTCCCGGGTTTCCTCCCTGCTGGCCTCCAGCCCGGCCGGCGACGTCGAGAAGAATCTGCGCGCGGCAATGTCCAGCCTGTTTGCCAAACTCGATCTGGTGACACGCGAGGAATTCGACGTGCAGCGCGAGGTTCTCGCCCGCACCCGCGCCAAACTGCAGGCACTGGAGGCCCGCGTCGCCGAACTGGAAGCCGCCAGGGCCCCCGCCCGAACCGAAAGCTGACCCGCCCATGGCCCTCGCCGTACTGCGCTCGCGAGGGCTGGCAGGGCTTGCCGCACCCGCAGTCACCGTCGAAGTCCATCTCGCCGCCGGCCTGCCGGCCTTCACCCTGGTCGGCCTGCCCGATACCGAAGTGCGCGAAGCGCGCGACCGGGTGCGTGCGGCGATCCAGAACTGCGGCTTCGAGTTTCCCCAGCGCCGCATTACCGTCAATCTGGCCCCGGCCGACCTGCCCAAGGAATCCGGCCGCTTCGACCTGCCGATCGCCCTGGGCATCCTCATCGCCTCGGGCCAGGTCGCCGCGCCGACGCTGGACCGCCACGAGTTCGCCGGCGAACTGGCCCTCTCGGGCGAATTGCGCGCGGTCCGCGGCACGCTGGCGATGTGCGCCGCCATGCGCGGCGGCAGCGGCGCCAACACCGCGACGGCCTTCGTCCTGCCCCGCGAGAGCGCCCCGGAGGCCGCCTTGATCGACGGCATGGAGATCCTGCCGGCAAGGACGCTGCTCGAAGTATGTGCTCACCTTGCCGGCCGCGAACCGCTCCTGCCCTTCGCCGTAGCGCCAGCGCCGACTTCCGCGGACTACCCCGATCTCGCCGAAGTGAAAGGTCAGGCGCCGGCCAAGCGTGCGCTGGAAATCGCCGCTGCCGGCGGCCACAGCCTGCTGCTCAGCGGCCCGCCCGGTGCCGGCAAATCCATGCTGGCCCAGCGCCTGCCGGGCATCCTGCCACCCATGCAGGCCGACGAAGCCCTTGCCGCGGCCGCCGTGCACTCGCTGGCCGGCAGTTTCCGCCTCGACCGCTACGGCCGTCGCGAAGTCCGTGCGCCGCATCATTCCGCATCGGCCCCGGCCCTTGTTGGCGGCGGCAATCCGCCGCGCCCGGGCGAGATTTCGCTGGCCCATGAAGGCGTACTTTTTCTCGACGAGCTGCCGGAGTTCCAGCGTGGCGTGCTCGAAGCCCTGCGCGAACCGCTGGAAAGCGGCCATATCAACGTGGCACGTGCCGCGCGCCGCACCGAGTTCCCGGCCCGCTTCCAGTTGATCGCGGCGATGAACCCCTGCCCCTGTGGCTGGCTGGGCCACGCTTCGGGCAAGTGCCGCTGCACGCCGGACCAGGTTGCGCGCTATCGCGGCAAGCTCTCGGGCCCCTTCCTCGACCGCATCGACCTGATGCTTGAGGTTCCGGCAGTGAGCGAGGCGGAGATCAGCGCTCGCGGCGACGGCGAGCCCTCGGCCGTGGTGCGCGCCCGTGTCCGCGCCGCGCGCGAGCGCCAGCAGGCGCGCCAGGGCAAGCCCAACGCCCGGTTGACGCCCGACGAGGTCGATGCCCACTGCCTGCCCTCCTGCGACGGCACCGCCCTGCTCAAGCGCGCGATGCAGCAACTCGGCCTCTCGGCGCGGGCTTATCATCGCGTCCTCAAGGTGGCGCGCAGCATCGCCGACCTGACGGACCTGCCCGACGGCGCGCCCCTTGCCGCCGCGCACATCGCCGAAGCCGTGCACTACCGGCGCGGCCTGGCCCACTGAGGAGACGCCCTTGCCCGCATCGAAGCATGTCGCCGCACTCACCACCGCACAGCTGCAGGGCATCCTGGGAATCGCCGACGACGCCGTCGTCTGCTTTGACGAACGCCAGCACATCCTGCTCTTCAACCACGGCGCCGAAGTGACCTTCGGCTGGCGCCGCGAGGAAGCGGTGGGCCAGCTGATCGACCTGCTGCTGCCGCCACATGTGCGCGGCGGCCACGCCCGGCTGGTCGCCGAGTTCGGCCGCTCCGGCGACATCGCCCGGCGCATGGGCGAGCGGCGCAGCATCAGCGGCGTGCGCAAGAACGGCGAGGAATTCCCCGCCGAGGCCTCGATCTCCAAGCTCGACGCCGACGGCACCGTGATCTACACCGTGATCCTGCGCGACATCAGCGCCCAGGTGGCGCGCGAACAGGAGCTCAAGGCGGCGAAGGATCGCGCCGAGGCCGCGATGCAGGCCAAGAGCATGTTCCTCGCCAACATGAGCCACGAGATCCGCACCCCGCTGAATGCCGTGATCGGCATGACCAGCCTGCTGCTCAACACCCGCATCGACGACGAGCAGCGCGACTACGCCGAAACCGTGCGCGCCAGCAGCGAGGCCCTGCTGACCATCATCAACGACATCCTCGACTATTCCAAGATGGAAGTCGGCAAGCTGGAGATCGAGCGCTATCCCTTCGACCTGCGGCGCTGCCTGGAAGAGGCAATGGACCTGATCAGCGCCGACGCCGGCGAGAAGAACATCAACCTAGCCTGCTTCATCGACGATTCGGTGCCGGCCTCGCTGGTCGGCGATGTCGCGCGGCTGCGCCAGATCCTCGCCAACCTGTTGTCGAACGCCATCAAGTTCACGCACCGCGGCGAGGTGGTGATCAATGTTTCGGCGGTGGCGCGAAGCGACAGCGGCCACGACCTCACCTTCGCCATCCGCGACACCGGCATCGGCATCCCCGCCGACAAGCTCGACATGCTGTTCCAGTCCTTCAGCCAGGTCGACGCCTCGACCACCCGCAAGTACGGCGGCACCGGGCTTGGCCTGGCCATCAGCAAGCGCCTGGCCGAGATGATGGGTGGCGCGATGTGGGTCGAAAGCACGGTCGGTGCCGGCTCCACCTTTTACTTCACGCTGCAGGCGGAGGCCGCCGGCCCGCAGCTGGCCAACAGCTATCTCAAGGAATACTCCTCGGCGCTGGCTGGCCGCCGCGTCCTGATCGTCGATGACAACAGCACCAACCGCCGCATTCTGGTAAAGCAGGCGCTGACATGGGGCATGCTGCCTTCGGCCGCCGCCTCCGGCATCGAGGCGCTTGACTTCATCCGCCACGGCCATGCCTTCGATGTCGGCATCCTCGACATGAGCATGCCCGAGATGGACGGCATGGCGCTGGCGCTGGAGATCCGCAAGCATCGCGACCCGCAGGCCCTGCCGCTGATCATGCTGACCTCGGTGATCCACCAGCGCGAACATGACGGCGCACTGGTAACCGCCGCCTTCGCCGCCTACCTGAACAAACCGATCAAGCCCGCCGCGCTGCTCGATTCCCTGCTCCATGCCATCAACATCGACCAGTCGCGCGCCCAGCCGGTGCCGGCGGCGCAGATCTCGCCCGACCTTGCCGCGAGTCTGCCGCTGAAGATCCTGGTCGCCGAGGACAACCCGGTAAACCAGAAGGTGGTGCAGCAGCTGCTGGCCCACCTCGGCTACCGTGCCGACCTCGTCGCCAGCGGCCTCGAAGTGCTCGACGCACTGGACCGCCAGCAATACGACGTGATCCTGATGGATGTGCAGATGCCCGAGATGGACGGCCTCGAAGCCACCCGCCGGCTGCGCTCGCGCTATGGCAGGGAGGATTCGCCGAAGATCATCGCCATGACCGCCAATGCCATGCCCGGCGACCGCGAAGCCTGTTTCGCCGCCGGCGTCGATGCCTATGTCTCCAAGCCCGTCGAGCTCAACGACATCCGCGCCGTGCTCACCGCCGTGGCGTCGGCGACGACGGTGCAGAAGGCGGCGTGCCCAGCGGAGGATACCGAGCCGCAGGTGATCGATGCCCGCCGCATCAACCAGCTGCTCGAACTGCAGGATGCGGAAAAGCCCGCGCTGGTGGCGGAAGTCATCGAGCTCTTCTTCGCCGATTCGCCGCAGCACCTAGACAAGCTCGCCCAGGCGATCGCCGCCGGCGAGGCCGAACAGTTGGCCAACGCCGCCCATCGCTACCTTTCCAGCATCGAGAACCTGGGTGCCCGGCGCATGCGCGCCTGCTGCATGGAGCGCGAACGCATCGGCCGTGCCGGCGGTGTCGCCGGCGCACAGGCCGCGCTCGACACCCTGCGTCGCGAATACGAAAGAGCGCGCACCGAACTCGCCGCCATCGTCGCCCGCGCCGCGCGCGGCACGCCGGGCGCCGACACCCCACCCCGCAACTGAACCCGGCAAGCACAATGAGCCTTGACTACCGCATCATCCCCGTCACCCCCTTCGAACAGAACTGCAGCCTGATCTGGTGCACCGAAACCATGAAGGGCGCCCTGGTCGACGCCGGCGGCGACATCGAGCGCCTGCAGGCGGCCGCCGCCGGCCTCGGCGTGAGCATCGAGAAGCTGCTGCTGACGCATGGCCACATCGACCACGCCGGCGGCACCGGCGTCCTGGCGCGGAACCTCGGCGTACCGATCGAGGGCCCGCAGCGCGAAGAGAGCTTCTGGATCGACCAGCTGCCGCAGCAAAGCCGCAGCTTCGGCTTTCCCAGGGCCGAGGCCTTCACGCCGGACCGCTGGCTGGAGGACGGCGACAGCGTCAGCGTCGGCAAGGAGGCACTGCAGGTGCTGCACACACCGGGCCACACGCCGGGCCACGTGGTGTTTTTCCATGCCCCCACGAAGCTCGCCATCGTCGGCGACGTGCTGTTCGCCGGCTCGATCGGCCGCACCGACTTCCCGCGCGGCAACCACCGCGATCTGATCGCTTCCATCCGGAATAAACTCTGGCCGCTGGGCGACGATGTCGAGTTCATACCGGGCCACGGCCCGATGTCAACCTTCGGCGCCGAGCGCCGCAGCAATCCCTTTGTCGCAGACGGAGCCTGACATGCCACATGCCTTCAAATTCTTCCGCGCCGGCGGCTTCGACCAAGCACGCATCGACACCGCCGCCGACCTGCTGAACCTCAAGGAGCTCGACCAGAAGCTGTGGGTCGCGCTGTCCTGCCCGACCACCGGCATCGAGTTCGACGCCCGCAGCCTGGCGCTGATCGACAGCGACAGCGACGGCCACATCCGTGCCCCCGAGCTGCTTGCCGCCATCGACTGGGCCGCCGCACGCCTCAATGACAGCGCCGTACTGGAGCAGTCGCTGGCCGGCGTACCGCTCACGGCAATCAAGGACGAGGCCGTGCTCGCCGCCGCCCGGGGCCTGCTGCCGGAAGGCGAAACCCTGGTCACTGTGGCCGCCGCCAGCGCCGCCGAGGCCGAGTATTCGGCGCGCGCCCTGGCCACCTGGGAAGCCGCCGGCGCCGATGCACGGCCGCTGGGCGATGCCACCGAGGCCGCCTGCGCCACGCTCGCCGCCGTGCGCGAGAAGCTCGACGACTTCTTCGTCCGTTGCCGGCTGGCCGCCTTCGATGCGCGTGCCGAAGATGCGATGAACGCATCCGATGACAGCTTCAAGGCGCTGGGCAGCGCGGCACTGAGCAACGGCCACGCCGACATCGCCGCCCTGCCGCTGGCAAAAGTCGGCGCCGGCGCCACGGTGCCACTGGGCGCCGGCATCGATTCCGGCATCAATCCGGCCTGGGCCGCACGCATCGGCGCCTTTCGCGAGGCCGTCGTGGTGCCCCTGCTCGGCGCCCGCCCGGGCCTGTCGGAAAGCGACTGGCTGGCGGTGCAGGACCAGCTCGCCGTGTTCGGTGCCTGGCAGGCCGCCAAGCCCGCCGGCCTGCCGCCCGAGGCCGAGGCCGTGCGCGACCTGGAGCGCCTGGCGCGCTACGTGCGCGACCTCTTGCCGCTGGCCAACAACTTTGTCGCCTTCCGCGATTTCTACACGCGCCAGCCGGGCAGCCAGCAGTGGGCGACATTCCAGATCGGCACGCTCTACCTCGACGGCCGCGCCGCCGAACTGGTCATCGCCGTCAATGACGCCGGCAAGCACGCGGCGCTGGCCGGGCTCTCGCGCATCTGCCTGGTGTATTGCGACTGCGTGCGCACCGGGGCCAAACAGACCATTGCCGCGGCCTTCACCGCCGGCGATTCCGACCAGCTGATGGTCGGCAGGAACGGCGTTTTCTACGATCGCCAGGGCCGCGACTGGGACGCCACCATCACCAAGATCATCGACCACCCGATCAGCCTGCGCCAGGCCTTCTGGTCGCCCTACAAGAAACTCGCGCGCATGATCGCCGAGCAGCTGCAGAAACTCGCCGCCAGCAAGGCCGGTGCCGTCGAGGGCAAGCTCGCCGAGACCGCCACCGCCACGGTCAAGAAGGTCGATGCGCCGGCCGCCAAGGCCCCTGCCCAGCAAGCCTTTGACGTCGGCAAGTTCGCCGGCATCTTTGCCGCCATCGGCCTCGCCATCGGCGCCATCGGCACGGCGGCGGCCTCGGTGGTCACCGGCATGCTCGGCCTCAAGTGGTGGCAGATGCCGCTGGTCGTGGTCGGCCTGATGCTGCTGATCTCCGGCCCCTCGGTGATCGTCGCCTGGTTCAAGCTGCACAGCCGCACCCTCGGTCCGATCCTGGATGCCAACGGCTGGGCGGTGAATGCCCGCGCCCGCATCAACATTCCCTTCGGCACCTCGCTGACGCAGATGGCCAAATTGCCGGAAGGCGCCGAGCGCGCGCTGACCGATCCCTATGCGGAAAGGGAAAGGCCGTGGAAAACCTACGGCGTCATCGCCCTCGTGATCTTCGTCGCGCTGGCGTGGTGGACCTCGCACTGAGTGCGCTCAGGCCGGCGGCTTGACGCTGCCGGCATCACTCCACTGAATCGGCACGGGCAGGGGTTGAAGCAACTCCCTGACCCGGGGCTCGGCGCGAGCCAGCAGCACCGGGTTCTGGCTCAGTATCGTCAGCAGGAATTCGCGGTGCTCCTCGATCTGGCGGATCAGGCCCAGATTCTGTTCGCCGGTCATGGCGCATCCCCCGGCAGCAACTTCGTCAGTTCCTCGATGTCGATCTGGTCCTTGCCGCGTCCCGTGCCGGTCTTCATTGCGATCAGGTGCGGAATCGAAGCCACCGGCACCCGCGCACTCTCCATCTCGACCAGCAACGCGTCGCGGCGCAGATCGGCATAGGGCACGACTGGCCTGACCAGCACGTCGAGAACGGTCGCCCGCGCTTCGGCGCCGCGCAGGCTGAAGGCCAGCATCCCCTTCTCGCGATGCCATTGCTCGATCAGTTCGGGGCGCGCCAGCGACTCGATCGGAACCGGAATCGTCGGCCGCAAACCGGCTTCTCGCGCGGCAGCAATGAAGCGTTCCAGGTTACCGGCGTCCATCGCCAGGACGACATCCACGTCCATCGTCACACGCTGATAGCCCTGCAAGGCGACAGCCAGGCCACCGACAAGCACGAAGTCGATTTCCTTGTCCGTCAGGAGCTTGATCAGGTCGAAGATGCCCATGGCGCGAGACTACCCGATCCACCGCCCGTCGTCCAAGCGGCCGTGTTCCTTCCTGCGATCCCCGTCAGCAATGTGCGAAGTGCTCAAGCGTCAACACTCCGCTGTCGGCTCTGGTGCCAGCAATGGAGGATGTGAATTGCGTTGGCGCCCTCTTCGTAGATCAGCGTATATCGAGTCTTCGGCACCGGATACTCGCGTGTCCCGGCGACGGCGCCGGGCTTGCCCATGCGCGGATTCTGTTCGAGAAAGCGTCCGGCGCGGTCTATACGCCCCTTGACCAGGCGCGCTGCTTGAGCGCTGTCTTCCGCGATGTGAAGCAGGCTCTGGCTCAGCTCGCGGGTCGCGGATTGCGACCATTCAAGCGGCTTGGCGCGACTTGACATGGTGCGACAGCATCGCGTCAACCTCGCGCATCACCGCCGCGTGTGATTGCACTCGCCCAGCCTTGACATCGGATCGCCCCGCCACCACTGAGCGCACCACACGTTCGGTTTCGGCAAATCCATCGCGCAGCACGAACTTCAACATCGCGCGTGGCGTGCGGCCAGCGGCGCTTGCCAGTTTTTCAAGGCGGCGCAGGTCGGCTTGACTCAGGCTGGGTTCGACGGCAGGCATGGCGATTCCTTCGGGTGATCTGTTGACTAATGCAAGCTTATCCCAGCCAGCGTCCGTCGTCCAAGCGGCGGGCGCGGCCGAGGGCTTCGAGGGCGGCGAGGATGTCGGGCAGGCGGGATTTCCAGCGGCCCACAGCCCCTATGCGCCCGTACAGACAACCCGCACATTCCCATGCGAGGACGGTAGTGCATCCTGAAATGAACGGCATTTGCTTGCCGGGCAAACGAATGCCGCAATGTCAGCTGGCTCGATTCTTAATACGCTTACGAATTGCGCCCAACCAGTTGGCGGAGAAACATCGTCAATCACGTCCTCAGTCCGTTTGTAGGCCAAACCATATAACGGGTCTGGCTGCGTAATCCTCCATTCGCGTTCGCGAGCAAACTGCGACGATTCCATGTATTCGTAGAGTTGCAGGAGATTGGCCCAAAGAACGGCTCCAACGACCGCGCCGGCGGCGGCCTTGTTCTCGAAGGCCATAGTACAACCGGCATCGTCGGGATATCGAATTCGCGCGACACAATCGCGATACCCGATTTGAAAGATCGCCTGCAACGCCTCTGTTGCGGGGCCGTCGCTATCGACGTAGAAAACCCTTTGGGCATTCTGGCGCCTGGCCCATTCGTCCGAAACAACTATGCCATAAGGGCCAAAGCTGCTCGAGTGCGCGCACGCATCATCAGGCGCCAGATCGGTGAACGAAATCATCCCGAATTGCTGCGGCTCGCGCTTCGAGTAATCGTGATGCGGAATCAACAGATCAATGACGTTGCGCCGATTCGCGACCCAAGCGAAACCATGCGTCAGAATATTCACCACACCTTCAATGCTTTTCGTGTAGTGCGTGAGCATGTACGACCCCAAATATCTCCACCGTCAATCTCCGCCCAGCCAACACCGACTTTCAAGCTCTCGCTTGCCAGTATCCCGGGCGCCTCCGCAAATGCATCACGGCAAGCACGAGAATCGCGCCGTCGCGCGGCGCGTACAACACACCATAGGGGAAGCGGTTCGCCAATACCCGTCGAATCTCGCCCTCGACCAAAGGCCACGCTAACGGCATCGCAATGGCGCGTTGAATCGCGGCATGGATTTCGGCGGCAAAGTCCGTGCCCAATCCGGCCGAACGTACTTCATACCAGTCCACCGCAGCGAGAAGCTCGGCCTCCGCGTCGGGATGAAACCGAAAGTTCATCCGCCGACCCGGCGGCGGACTTTGTCAAACACCTCTTCTCCCGGCACCGCCCGCACATCGCCCGAGTCAAGATCAGCCAAACGTTGCCGGGCGGTAGCCAACCATGCCGCCGCGACCGATTCGTCAACCGGATTCAAGGTCTGCAACAGGGAATCGACCAGCCGCGCGCGCTCCTCGACGGGCAGGGACGCGGCTTCGTTCATCAGATCGGTGGCGTTCATGACGGCTTCTCCTTGGTGGAACGAAGCAAGCTTATCCCAGCCACCGCCCGTCGTCCAAGCGCCGGGCGCGGCCGAGGGCTTCGAGGGCGGCGAGGATGTCGGGCAGGCGGGATTTCCAGCGGCCCTTGCCGGTGAAACGGGCGGCGAGTTGGCTTTCGGTCTGCGGCGTGCTGCCGAGGGCGGCGGCGAGCGTGGCGAGTTGTTCCGGTAGCGTCGATGGCCAAGCTTGCTGCGTCGGCGCGGGGGCTGGAACCAGGGGACTCGTGGCTCCGTCAGATTTTTGATTCCTCCGCCCCAAGTCCCCCGGCTCCAGCCCGATGGCCGCCTGCGTGCTGCCGGGCGCTTGAAAGGCCGGGCGCAGCCAGCGGATGGTGCCGGCGGCTTCCTCGGCGCTGCGTTCGGCGTTCAGCGCGACGAGGCGTTCGAGGATTTGTTCGTCGGCAGGCTGGTCGTGCCAGCCGTAGGCGGCGAGCACGGCGGCATCGAGTTCCTCGTGCAGGGATTTCAGCACCGCGACGAGGCCCTTGTCGTGGATGGCCTTCTCTTTCGCCGTCATGCCAGCGCCGACTCTTAGTTTCTCCAGTACGTTGTAGAGGCCGGTCAGCGTCAGGTCGTCGTGCGCGGCGAGCACGCGCTTGCGGTGGGCGTCGATCTGTTCGGCGAGGTCGCGGATGCGGGCTTGTTGCGCTGGCGTGGCGACGGGGAAGGGGAAGGTTTCGAAGCAGAACCCTTTGTTGTACACGGGTCGATCTTCGAGCAACGTTCCTGATGCCAAAGCCCAGACGACATGGACGCGGCTGGACAGCACGCCGAGCCAATACGCATCGTCGAGCGCGATTACAATCAACTTGTTGTCCGGCGCGATCTCGGCATCGAGGAACTGGAACACGCGATGCTTGGCGGTTTCCACCGTGGCGATGTAGTGCGGCAGACCCGAGAGCGCCGGGCGCAAGTCCTTGCGTGGCTCGCCAAAAGTCCACCAGTTGTCACGGTAGCTTGCCCGCTTGTTGTGGTCGCGCTCCGGCTTCACCCTCTCCAGCACCCACTGAAACGTCGCCGGCCAGCGACGGCGCACTTCATCAGCCTCATAGCCGAACAAGTCGATCAGCTTGACGCCGCGCGGTCGGTCGGTGAGGTCGCGGCCGTTGCGGTAATCCTTGATCGGCGCATCGGCTTCGAGCCTTGCGGCTTCTTCGGGCGTGACGATGAATCCCGCGCCGTGAAGCTTGAAACCCGGCGAACTGATGCCGCCATTCGCGCGCAGCGCCTTTGCCGCCGTAACGTCAGCGCCGACTTTCAGGTCGGCATGTATCGCGCCGCTGCTCTCGGTCAGTTCCACTTCCAAGCCTTCGCCCTTGCCTTCGCGCTCGGCAGTCACGTCGAGCCGCCGGCCTTCGCCGCTGCCGGGCGCGGCAACGGTCATCGCGATCCTCACCGCCGCGCCGTCGGCGCTGTCCACCCAGGGGTGGTCGGGCACGGCGAAGGCCAGGTGCAGGCCGTCGTCCAGCGCCGCCTGCACCACGCGGCGGTTGAAGGTCTGCCGCAACGAGTTCGTGGTGATGAAGCCGAAACGCGAAAGCCGGCCTTGCGCGACGAGTTGCGCGGCGCGGTGCCACCAGAACATGACGAAGTCGGCCGACTCGGGCACGGCTTTCCATGCGCCGCGCAGGGCTTCGACATAGCCGTCGCCCAAGGCTTGTCGCATGGTCGAGGCGCCGATGAACGGCGGATTCCCCACCACCACATCCGCCGCCGGCCAATCGGCAGGGCGCGGGTTGCGGTAACGCTCCAGCGGCACGCGCGCGGCCTCGTCCGGCACCTGCTCGCCCGTGACCGGATGCGTCTTCATCGTGCGGCCGTCCCAGCGCGTGACGGGAATGCCGCGTTCATCGGTGACGTAGTCCATGCCGTCGTGGGCCAGCACGGCGTCGCGGCATTCGATGTTGCGAAAGTCCTTGAGGATCGGGCTAGGCGGCAGGCCGCTGCCCTGCGTGCGGAAGTGCCATTGCAGGTAGCCGATCCACAGCACCAGCTCGGCAATCGCGGCGGCGCGCGGGTTGATTTCGAGGCCGAGGAACTGGTGCGGATCGACGGTGAGGCCTTCCGCTTCGAGCAGGGTCTGGCCGTGGCCGATGTCGTGCAACTGGTTGAGCACTTCGCCTTCGAGGCGCTTGAGGTGTTCCAGCGCAACGTAGAGAAAATTTCCGCTGCCGCAGGCCGGGTCGAGCACGCGCAGGGAACACAGGCGATGGTGGAAGGCGCGCAGCTCGTTGATCGCTTCCTTCTGCTTGCCCTCGGTGGCCAGCAGCACGGCGGCGCCCTGCACGTAGCTCCAGGCGCGGCGCAGCGGCTCGATCACGGTCGGCTGCACCAGGCGGTCGACATAGGCGCGCGGCGTGTAGTGGGCGCCCAGCGCATGGCGTTCGCGCGGATCGAGTGCGCGCTCCAGCAGGGTGCCGAAGATCGCCGGCTCGACCTCGGTCCAGTTGGCCTTGGAGGCTTCGAGCAGCAGGGCGATCTGCGCCCTGGAGAGCGGCAGCACCTGGGGCGACTTGAACAGCTTGCCGTTGAAGCGCGGCAGGGTCTTCCGCAACACCACCGAGAAGCCGCCCGTGTCCATCTCCTGCCACAGCGCGCCGACCAGGGGCACGAACTGCGCGGTGTCGTCGGCAAAGCTCTGCAATAGCTCGGTGAAGCTGGCCTTGGGGATCAGGCCGACATCCTCGGCGAACATGCTGAAGAGACACCGGGTAAGAAAGCCGGCGACGGACTCGGGCGCGTGGCCCGAGCCTTCCAGCGACTTGGCGAGTTCGGCCAGGTGGGCAGCGATCTGGCGCGTGACGCGAGCCGAGTGGCGCGTCGGGTCGAGCGCCAGCGGGTCGAGCCAGACGGCGGCCAGGCGCGCGCGCAGGGCCGGGTCGCGCAGGTCGGCGAGGCGGATGCGGTGCGAGCGCGGGTCGGGAAAGGGCACATAGGTGGCGCCGCTGCGGGTGAATTCGGCATACAGCTCGATGACGTTGCCGACATCGACCACGATCAGGAAGGGCGGCCGGCCTTCCTCGGCGGGCAGGGCGCGGGCGTAGTTCTCGGCCTGGCCGCGGGCGCGCAGCAGGGCGTCGTCGAAGACCTTGCCGGCCGCTTCGGCCAGCCGGGTCTGCTTGGCTTCGAGGATGAAGCAGGCGCGGCGATAGCAGTCGATGTAGCCGTTGGAGCTGCTGCCGTCGCCGTGGCGGAAATTGACGCGGCGCTCGAAGACATAGGTGTTGTCGCCGGCCTCGGCCACCGCCGGCTCGGGCTTGGGCAGGCCGAGCAGTTCGCACAGCTCGGTGATGAACAGCTGATAGTTGGCGCGCTCCGACCCACCCGCCGCCTGCCAGCGGGCGATGAAGGATTCGACGGGGTCGACCGGCACGCTCATGATGGCGGGATTGTAGCGGGCTTCATCGGGCGGGGCCCAGCGACACCAATCGGGGTCGTCCGGCGGCGCAGCACGCCGTCCCGCCAGCGCCGACTTTCGCCTGCGGCGCGTCAGGAATGGACGCTCACTCCAGCGGCCGGCTGAAGCCGGCCAGACCCATGCGCCGCGCACCGGGCAGCCACATCCGGATGAATACGCCCGTCAGTACCGCATCCGCATCGCGGTTGGGGAACACCGGCGCAAGACAGGTGTCGGTCACCGCAGGCAGCGACTGGCCATCGAGCGCATCGGACTGCAACACCTTGCCGCTGGCCCAGCGCCTCTCGACCATCACGAAATTGCGCGGGATGCGGACCGGGAAGGCGAAGCCCTGCGGCGTCCACGCCGGGGTCAGCGCAAGAGCCGGCGCCGCGGCCGGCGTCGCGGCCGCCGCCGGGGTCGATGCCCAGTCGGAACGGTGCGGGCTGCCGGACCCATCCCGCCAATACATGCGCCAGCGCGGGGCGGGCTCGGCGGCAAGGCGGAAGACATGGAAATCCTCGCCGTCCCGGCACAGGATGCTGCCGGTGCTGTCGCCGGCCTGCAGGTACTGGCCGCCCAGTTCCCATTCAACGCGCTCGACCGTGACCCCCGGCGGCGCCTGCCAATGCTCGGTAAGCACCTCGCCGATGTCGGGCAGCAAAAAGCGCTGATGCCGCTGGATGCGGTGCGCAAGCGGTGATTCCGGCGTCATGGCGCGCCGTGCCTGCTGCAGGTCTTGCCCCAGGCGCTGCACCCAGGGCGATGCCATGCTGGCCAGGATCGCCGGGAAGATCACCGCCAGCAGTCCGCTGCCGCCGATCGAGGCCGATTCGGCTGCGCTCAGGGCAGGCGCCACCATGCGGCCGACCAGCCAGTGCAGGCCGAAATAGACCGCCGGCCCGAGCGAGAACATCAACAGGTAGAGCGCGGCCAGCGCTTCCGGCCCGCCGACGGCGCGGGCCGGAAGCCACACCGCCGCGGCGGCGAGCAGGCCGATGGGCAGGCTGGCCAGGCGCAACGTGAGCCAGGCGCCGGCTTTGCCGCGTGCGGCAAAGCGCCGGCGCTCTGCGCGCAGGCCCAGGCCGACCAGCAGCAGCGCGCCAAGCGCCAGTACGCCCCAGGTCACATAGCTGATCGACATATCGCCCCTCCCTGCGTTGCCCCGATTCCGGCCCCAGCGGCAATCTACCGGAACTGCCCGTGACCCGGCAATCGCTGGTCACCTTAGACGGCGCCACCTAGCGCGGCGCCCGCACCGTGGCAGAATGGGCCGCGACCAGGCAGCGTGCCGCACCTCACCCATGACCGTCCGCAATCTTGATTACTTCTTTCGCCCGCGTTCCGTGGCCATCGTCGCCGAGAGCGGCCACCCCGGCTGTTATGCCGATGTGGTCGCGCGCAACCTGGCGCAAGGCGGCTATGCCCGGCCGGTCATCCGCGCGCGGGCGAAGATGCAATCGCTGTTCGGCATCGGCGCGCACATGCACATTCCGGGGCTGGAGATCGTGCCCGACCTCGCCGTCATCTGCGCCCCCCTGCGCGACGTCGCCGGCATCATCGCCGAGCTCGGCGAACGCGGCACGCGGGCGGTGATCGTCGGGCCTTCGCTGCACGAGCCGCTGACCGAAAAGCAGAACGCGGAGGCGCGCAAGGCCATCCTCGACGCGGCGCGGCCGCGCCTGGTGCGGGTGCTCGGCCCCGGCAGCGGCGGCCTGCTGGTGCCGCAGGAAAGCCTCAACGCCAGCGTCGCGCCGGTCATGGCCAAGCGCGGCAAGATCGCGCTGGTGGTGCAGTCGGCGGCGATCGCGGCGGCGGCGCTGGACCACGCGGCGAGCAAGGGCATCGGCTTTTCGGCGGTGGTCCATCTTGGCGCCGGCCTCGACATCGACCTTGCCGACGTGCTCGACTGGCTGGCCGAAGACCCCGATACCGAAGCCATCCTGGTGCAGTTCGAGACGGCACCGGCGGGCCGCAAGTTCATGTCCGCGGCGCGCTCGGCGGCGCGCAACAAGCCGGTGGTGGCGATGCGCGGCAGCCATGCCGACGCGCGCGACACGGCACAGCCCTTCCGCTGCGACGACGTCTATGACGCCGCCCTGCGCCGTGCCGGCTGGGTCCGCATCGAGAACCTGGAAGACCTGTTCGACGCCTCCGAGGCCATGGCACGCGTCAAGCCGCTGCGCGGCGAGCGCCTGGCCATTGTCGGCAACGGCCAGGGCCTGGGCCGCGTTGCCGCGGGTTCGCTGGTGAAGTACGGCGGCCGCCTGGCCGAGCTGGCGCCAGCCACCGTCGCCGCGCTCGGCCGCCTGATGCGCACGCCGCAGGCGGCGGGCAATCCGCTGGCGCTGCCGCCCGACCTCGGCGCGGCGCAATGGACAGCCGCGCTCGGCGCGCTGGCGGCGGACAAGGGCATCGATGCCATCATGACGGTGTATTCACCCTCGCCCTTCGCCGACGGCGGCGCCATCGCCACGGCGGTCGGCGCGGCGGCGCGCCAGACCGGCAAGAACATCTTCACCTGCTGGGTCGGCGGCCAGGCCATGCAGGAGGCGCGCCAGGTCGCGGCACGCGAGGGCCTGCTGGCGCACGACTCGCCGGAAAAGGCGATCGGCATCTTCCTCGGCATCGTCAGCTACGAACGCAACCGCGAGCTGCTGCTGCAGATGCCGCCGTCGGTGGCGGAAGGCTTCGTGCCCAACCTCGAACGCGCACGCGGCGCCGTGGCAGCCACCCTGGCGGCGGGCGCCGATGCCCTGGCGCCGCGCGATGCGCGCCAGCTGCTGCAGGCCTATGGCATCGAGTCGGACGAATCTGTTCCGGTCGGCAGCATCGAAGCGGCGATCGCCGGGGCGGACGAAATCGGCTACCCGGTCGACCTGGTGCTGGCGCTGGCCAACGACGCCGCGCAGGCCCCGGTGGCGCGCGAGCTGCGCTCGCCCGAGGACATCCGCATCGCCGTGCGCGGCCTGCGCGCACGGCTGCGCGCCGAGCTGCCCGGCGTGCGCGTCGGCGGCTACCGATTGCGGCGCAGCGCGGCGCGCAGCGGCATGCCGGCGCTGCGCCTGGGCGTCGCCGATGACCCTGTGTTCGGCCCGGTGATCTTCCTCGGCGAGGCCGGCACCCGCCACCAGCGCAACCGCGTCGCCCTGCCGCCGCTCAACCGCCGCCTGGCGCTTGACCTGGTGGCGCGCGGCGGCTTCGCCCGCGAGGCGGCGAGCGCCGAACGCGAAGCCCTGGAGAACGCGCTGGCCACCGCGCTGGTGCGGCTGTCGCAGCTGCTGACGGACATCGACGAAGTTACCGCCATCGCGCTCGACCCGGTGCATGTCGAGACCACCGGCGTGGTGGTGCGCGGCCGGCACATCCATGTCGCCAGGCGCGAGCGCCGCGTCGGCTTCCGCCGCTTCGCCATCCGCCCCTACCCCAAGGAACTCGAACAGCATGTCGACTGGCGCGGCCACCGCCTGCTGATCCGGCCGATCCGCCCGGAGGACGAAACCACCCTGGCCGACCTGATCGCCTCGCTCGATCCGGAGGATTCGCGCATGCGCTTCTTCGGCACCATGCGCAAGCTGCCGCGTTCGCAGCTGGCGCGCTTTACCCAGATCGACTACGACCGCGAGATCGCGCTGGTGGCCATCGAACGCGGCGCCGATGGCATCGAGCGTTCGCTGGGCGAGGCGCGCATGGTGGCCGACCCGGACAACGCGGTGGCCGAGTTCGCCATCGTCGTCGCCTCCGACGCCAAGGGCGGCGGCCTCGGCCGGCGCCTGATGGAAAGCCTGGTCGACTGCGCCAAGAAGCGCGGCATCGGCGTGCTGCGCGGCGAAACCCTGAGCGAGAACACGCGCATGCAGGACCTGGCACGCAAGCTCGGCTTCGCCCTGAAGACCGGCCCCGGCGTGGTCGAGATGCGCCTGGCGCTGCACGCGGAGGCGCCAGACACGGCGGGAGCTATTCCACCGGCGTGACCACGGCGGGGGCCGCACCGGTATGCATCCGGATCCGGCCGACGAAGACGATCGCCAGCAGCGTAGCGGCGGCGGCCAGCCAGCCGACGTGGTTGTAGCCGCTGACGCGGCCGGAGGCATCCACCGCGATCATCACGCCACCGAGCCAGGAGGCGACGCCCGAGGCCAGCTGCTGCACCGCGCCGTTCATCGACAGAAAGGTGCCGCGCAGGCGCGGCTGCACCGCCGAGGTAACCACCGCCATGGCCGGCACCATGCGCCCCGGCACCAGGATGAAGAACAGCGTGGACCAGCAGATCATCAGCCACAGCGGCACCGGCCAGAGATGGGTGATCACCAGCAGCGGCAGCAGCGAGCAGGCGGCGACAACGCGATAGACGCGGATCTTGCCGTGGCGGTCAGCCAGGCGGCCGATCAGGCGCGAGGTGAAGAAGGTGGCGGCGCCGCCGAACAGGTAGATCAGCGGGATGTCCTCGATGCGGATGTTCACGTTCGAGGTGATGTAGATCGTGATGTAGTTCTACTTTGTCAGATTCCATCGCAATCAAATGCTGAAGGGATGGTGGCTTGTTTTCTGTAAGCGAAATTCTTGGCGTGCTGTCGTCGTCGGTGGCGATTCTCGATGGAAGCGACGAGGT
>Ga0172367_10000584_pt1 | contig 56048 bp, 42 predicted proteins | sample Lak10m_FD_114542 | JGI IMG/M metagenome (GOLD analysis project Ga0172367, IMG submission 114542) | Freshwater microbial communities from Kabuno Bay, South-Kivu, Congo - kab_022012_10m | ecosystem: Environmental > Aquatic > Freshwater > Lake | place: Democratic Republic of the Congo: South-Kivu... | reverse complement strand
TTTCGACCTGAAGCAGAACACGCCGAACCCATTCGCGGGTGAGACGGTAGTAGGCTTCACGCTTCCAGTAGCAGGCGCCGCAACCCTGACTGTTCAGGATGTAACGGGCCGTACGCTGCGCGTAGTGAAAGGAACGTATGCACAGGGTTACAACCAGGTAACGCTGAAAGCAAACGAACTGAAGGCAACGGGCGTGTTGTACTACACGCTGGAGAGTGGCGATTACACTGCGACGAAGAAGATGGTGATACTGGAATAGTAAATAGACACCGTTGAAATAAACGCGATCATTGGCCATGCGGCTGGTGGTCGCGTTTTTGTTTATAAGTCAGATGCATTCCTTTGGACGGAGTGGAACAGCCGTTGGGTATGGGCAGTTGGTAGTTGGTGCGGGGTGTTCTAAATAAAAAAATCATATCTTTGTTTGGTATAAAGACGTTTGGTGAGATGGACAGGGGAGAAGTCGCCCGGGGTAGTTTGGTTCATGCCCATTATGGCTACGGGAGCATTCCGGTTTATCGTGCACCATTTGTTCAAATAACCAGGCCTTTAATCGCATAACAGCGCCCATGCAGCATTCAAATTCCGGGAAGGATTCCGAATTAAAAGCCCTACTGCTGAGTCTGGAGTCGATGTTGTCATCGGGTGAAGAGATATTTTTCACCGAGACGGAGTTTGAGTTGTTGGCCGATCACTTCGAGGATGATGACCAGCTCAATATTGCGCTGGAGTTGATTAACATTGCAATTCAGCATTATCCCTTTCAATTGGATTTATTTCTGCGCAAAGCGGAGTTGTTGATACGCAACCAGGACCCGGATGCGGCGCTCGACATATTACAGGAAGCGATGCTGGTTGCGCCGAATGAATTTGATATTTTCCTGATTCGCGCGCAGGCATTGGCTGCTCGCGGGGAATATGAGCTGGCGATGGATGAGTTGAGCCGTTTGTATGATGAAGCAGGGGCTGAAGAGCGGGCGGATATCTATTTTATCCGGGGAAGTATCCTGGAGCAAACGGGCGATTATGAGGGGATGTTTTCGGCACTAGTAGATGCGGTGCGACTGGATCCGCGGCATTTGCAGGCGTTAGAGCAGTTGGGGCTGGCGGTAGAGCTTACGCAGCGCTACGAAGAAAGCGTGCACATTCATCGGGAGTTACTGGAAGAAGATCCTTACTTGTCGATTGCCTGGTTTAATTTAGGTCAGGCACAGGGCTATTTGAGTGATTATGAGGATGCGCTGATTTCGCTGGAGTATGCTTTTATTACCAATCCGGTGTTTAGTCCGGCGTATTGGGAGTTTGTGGATATTTGTTTTGAGATAAAGGACTATCGTCGGGCCATCAGTGCATTGGAGGATTTGCAGGAGCATCTGCCGGCGGATAGCGAGGTACTGACCCGTCTGGGGCATTGTCATTTCATGACGGAGGCATACCCTGCGGCCAAACAAGCGTTTCGCCAGGCATTGCGCCTGGATCCGGAACACGACGAGGCGATGTTTTATTTGGGCAAATGCTATGCGATAGAAGAGAACTGGACCAAGGCCATGCTTTATTTTTCCAGGGCGATACGCATCAATGGGGAGCAGGAGTCGTATTATGCGGCCAAGGGGGCGATTCATGCGATTATGGGCAACGAAACGGCAGCGGAGTATAGCATGCGCCAGGCGATTAATCTGGCACCGGAAGAAAGTGTGTATTGGCTACACTTGGCCGCTTATTTACTGGAGCGGGGGCAGGTGGAGCGTGCCTGGGATCTGTTGCAGGAAGCGCGGCAGACTGCTTTTGACGGGGGGATTGAATACGCGCAGGTGGTTTGTTTATTTGCGATGGACAAGCGGGCGGAAGCGCTGCATACGCTGGAGGAGGCGCTGCAGACAGACTTTAGCGCCCACACCGAATTATTTCATCTGATGCCGGAGCTAAAGTCGGATCCGCAGGTCATACAGCTCATCCGCTTGGCGGGTGGAGCTTTTAATTGATTGGCCGGATTTTCATCTGTACGTCTTCTAGTGGCCGATCCCGGCCATCCTTTGGCGTAGCGGCAATTTTGTCGATGACTTCCAGTCCTTTTATCACGATGCCAAAGACCGTGTAATCGCGGTCGAGAAACGGCACTCCGCCGTTGGCAAGGTAGCTTTGGCGTTGTTCGGTGGAGTAGCGGAATCCTTTGCGTGCTTCCATTTGGTCCAGTTGTTCTTCGCTGAGCGGGTTGCCCTGTACGATGTAAAACTGTGACCCGGAAGAGCGTTTTTCCGGATTCACCTGATCGCCTGTGCGCGCAGCGGCGAGTGCCCCTTTGACATGCACCAGGGAATCTACAAACTCAGCGGGGATAGTATAGCCGGGTCCGCCCATGCCCAGCGGCTGCCCTTTGGGCGCGTTCCGGGAATTGGGGTCACCACCCTGAATCATGAACCCCTTGATGACCCGATGAAAGAGCAGGCTGTCGAAATAGCCCTGCTCAGCGAGCTTGAGGAAGTTGTCGCGATGCTGCGGCGTACTGTCGTAGAGCCAGACCAGCATGTTGCCAAAGCTGGTTTCAATTTCCACCAGACACTTGTCTGGGGCATCCACTTGAATTTTTTCTTCCATGACACGAATTTTATTACCTGCCTTTGCGCGAAGCAAGACAGTATAGGTACCAGATTTTTTATACGTATGAGAAGGAATGGAGTCGGTAGAAAAGTAGCCATCTCCAAAATCCCATTCGAAGGACTGGGCTTTCTGCGATTGGTTGTCAAACCGGATTTCTGCAGGGGCTTTTTGTTCTCCGGAATAGGTAAACTGCGCTACCGGACGGGAACAGCCGGTGACCAACGCTATTCCGAAGAACAGCAGCCACGGGCTTACGGTCGGGAAGTAATTTGCTTTTTGCATAGAAAAAATTGATCGAGTGAAGCGTATGAAAGGGTGCTTGAAGAGGTAGGATTGGTTTCCACAGCGGGAAGACAGGATATTAATGTATGATTTTTACACGGGTTATGATGATGTCTTCCTGCGGGCGTTCACGTAGTCCAACCTTCGCCTGGCTTATTTTATCGACGACATCCATACCGTCCACTACCTCCCCAAATACGGTATAGTCATTGTCCAAAAATGGTGTTCCGCCAATTTCCTGATAGAGCTTTCGCTGAGCGTCGTTGTAGCGGATGTTTTTGGTTTGTTCGATGATATCGAGCTGCTGGAAGGTGACACTATCGCCGACGACGATATAGAACTGGCAACCGGACGACAGTTTCTGCGGATTGCTTTTTTGGGCGGCGGCAACCGCTCCGCGCAGGTGTGGGGCACCAATTTCAGGTACTATTTTATAGGGCATATCCCCGGCGCCGAGAATCTGGCTGGGGTCGGCATGGCGGGAATCGGGATCCCCGCCCTGGATGACAAAATTTTCTACAATGCGGTGAAAGAGCAGGTTGTCGTAAAAATGGCTTTCAGCGAGCCGGATAAAATTGTCCCGGTGTTTAGGGGTTGAATTGTACAACATAATTTTAATCGACCCATAGTTGGTATCGATACGGGCGTAGGTGTAGGGGTCTTTGTGGCAGGCAGCGACGAATAAGAGGAGTACCGGCAGCATCAGCCGGCAGGTCTGGCTAAGCATTTTCATTTTCCAGGTCTTTAAAGTAGCGCACAATATAGGACTTTAACGCGTATTCCTGTTCTTCCAGACTTCGGCTGGGGATAGGGAGCAGTAGCTCCCAATGGGGCCAGCCATCGGCATCTCTTCCCACGAATCCGTAGTGTCCATCGTAGCTCAACAGCCGACATACGGCGATGTGCATCAAATCCTGTTTCTCTTCCTTGCTGAAGGCGTTTTGCCAGCGCCCCAGTTCTTGTATGCCAATCAGAAAGAGAACCCCATTGAGGTCGGGGAGGCTTTCTTTTTTAAACCGTTCTTTTAAAAAATGGCGTATGTGTTGCCATTCAAAATCGAGTTCCCAGTTTTCCATATTGATTATACTTCCCGGATCAGGGCAGGGATGCGTTGGGCGCGCAGTGCGGGGGGTACTGAAGCCAAAAAACCGATGCTGAGCACAGTCAGGGCGACGATGATAAAATCGGCCGCACGAAGGCTAATCGGGTAGGCTTCTACCGCAAAAGTACCCGGTATGCCAATGATTCCGTAGGTGGTTTGAATTCCATAAATAAGCAGCGCCAGGATAAAACCCGCTGTGCCACCGAGCCCGCAGAGCAGCAGGCCTTCATACAAAAAAATATTGCGCACGGTGCGGTCGGGAGCACCCATCGACTTGAACATGGCCACATCTTTTTGCTTTTCGAGCACAATCATCCATAAGGCGCCCACCATATTAAAGGCAACCATGAGCAGGGTGAGGCCAATGATAGCAAAGCTCATCCATTTCTCTATTTTCATGAGCCGCATGAACGCCTCTTCCTGCGCGTAGCGGTCGCGCAGCCGGATATCAGGGCCCAGGATGCGCTGTAATTGGGGGATAACCGATTCCGCACGGGCATCTGGTTGGAGGCGAATCTCGAGCGCACTCAGCGCCTGGTCATCGCCGAGCAGCGAACGGCAAAGCGCGAGCGAAGTCAGCACATAGCGACTGTCAAAATCCTGTTGGATGACAAAGACCCCGCTGGGGAATGCACTGCGCGTTCGGAACTGGGGTTCGAACAAGCTGGTTTCGCGGCGCTTGGGGAGGTAAATAGTCAATGGCTCAAAGGGGTTGTCCACACTAACGCCCAGCTTATTGCTCATGCCTATACCCAGCACGGCCCGTTCGCGATTCGCTTCCTGCAGCAGGTACTCGCCTTGCCGCACCGTGGAGTCAATACCAGTCACCTGATGGTAGTGATTATCGACTCCCTTGATGATTCCGAAATCCTGCTTGTCCTGGTATTCGAAAAAAGCTACTTCTTCCAGTGTCTGCGAAAGGATAGCTACACCAGGTACCCGCTCCAGGCGTGCGAGGGTAGCATCATCGATGTGAAAAGTCTTTCCCCGAAGGGGAGTAGCTTTTACTTCCGGGTTGAAGTTGCTGTACATCGAGGTAATCAGGTCTTCAAACCCATTGAACACAGAGAGTACCAGCACCAGCGCGGCCGTGCCAATAGCAATACCCAGCACGGCAATACCCGTGATGAGGTTGATGATGTTGGTCGTTTTTTTGGCGAACAAATAACGCCGCGCAATGCGCATGGGCCAGTTCATGGTCCTCCGTAAGTTGATGTGGCGGCAAAGATACAGTAAAGTATGTTAGGATGTGCAGCCTCTGCTCAGCTGCCAGGTGTTTTAAAAAAAAGTACCGTGCCCTGTACCGGGCATCGGGAAATCTTCCTGCGCCGAATGAAATCATGGTGGGAGCCAAATCCAGTTTGATTTTTTTCATATAAAACAAAAAATGGAAATAATTTTATTTTCCAAATATTACACTCATATTTGCGCATTAGTAGAACAAAACAGGCAAATCCAAAAAAGCCTAATGGGGTTTGCTTTCTTTCGGGGGCGCACGTCTGCCGCCCATACTTGCCTAACCAAATAAAAATAGAGAAGGGTGAACTTTGTCACCCTTTCTTTTTTCCCATCCTGCTAATTTTCGCTGTTGAAATCACCTCGGATAGCAAATGTACTCCCGTTTGCGCTTGTCCCCATTTTCGCCCACAGCGGTCGTTTTCGATTTGTTATGGCAAAAATCATCCGCATAGGTTTTTAATCCAATCATTTCTTTCAAATGAAAAGTAAAACACCTATACACGCTGGTGTTTTCGAAAAAATAAAACGATGCCGAAAGGTATTTTTTCTCATCAATCCTAGTGTACTTATGAATGCAAAAACACTACTAGTCTCTCTGGGAATCCTGTGGATGGGCGCCACTTCTGTGTGGGCACAACGCAAGATATCCGGAACCGTTACCGATGCCGCCACCGGCGAAGCGCTGATTGGCGCGAATGTATTGGTGGTTGGTACTGCTGAAGGTACTATAACCGATTTGGACGGGAAGTACATGCTCGAAGTGCCTGCTGCGGCAGTTCGATTGCAATTTTCCTATACCGGATATACTACCCAGGAAATCGCCCTTGGACAGGCGGATGTACTGAATGTACAGCTGAGTGCCGGCGAACTACTCGAAGAAGTGATTGTGGTAGGGTATGGTACTACCAAAAAAACGGACCTGACCGGTTCGGTTGCCTCTATCACTTCTAAGGACTTCATCAAAGGAAATATCTCCACCCCGGAGCAGTTGGTTAATGGCAAGGTAGCCGGGGTTCAGATTACGTCTAATGGTGGGGCTCCCGGTGCGGGAAGCCGAATTCGGATTCGGGGTGGCTCTTCGCTGAATGCCAGCAACGACCCGCTCATCGTTATAGATGGGGTGCCGCTCGACAACTCCGGAATCTCCGGCTCTGCCAACCCGCTCAGCCTGATTAACCCCAATGATATCGAGAGCTTCAACGTCCTGAAAGATGCCTCCGCTACCGCTATCTACGGGTCACGTGCTTCCAATGGGGTCATTATCATCACTACCAAAAAAGGTACCCGCGGCAGCAAACTCAGCGTCAATTTCAGCACGCTGTTTTCCAGCGCTACCAAAACAGGTACCGTGGATGTACTCTCTGCCGACGTATTCCGGGATGTGATTAACCGCGTGGGTACGCCAGCTCAAATCGCACTCCTAGGCAGCGCCAATACCGACTGGCAGGAGGAGATATTCCGCACCGCGCTTTCTTCCGACAACAACCTGAGCCTTACGGGTACCATGGCGGGTATTCCTTTCCGCGCCTCCGGAAGCTATCTGAGCCAGCAAGGAATCCTCAAACGCTCAGATATGGATCGGTTTGCCGGCTCCCTGGGCCTTTCTCCGGTCTTGCTGGACGATAAGCTCAAAATAGATATCAACCTCAAGCAGACCAGTATCAACAATCTCTTTGCGAATACAGGGGCTATCGGCTCGGCGGTTTCCTTCGACCCAACCCAACCCGTCACCGGCTCTGAATACGACGGCTACTTTGAGTGGCTCGATCCTGCTACCGGCAAGCCCAACACGCTGGCTCCCCGCAACCCCGTAGCGCTGCTCAACACTCGCGACGACGAGAGTACCGTCAATCGCTTTATCGGCAACGCACAAATCGATTATCGCTTTCATTTTCTCCCCGACTTGCGCGCCAACCTGAATATTGGTATGGACAAATCTTCCTCGGAAGGAAACGTTCTGGTGCCCGAAACCGCCGCACAGGCATTTACCCGTAGCGGCCAAATCGCTTCCTATACCCAGAATAAACAAAACCAACTGCTCGAGTTTTACCTCAACTACACAAAGGACCTTCCGAGCCTGCGTAGTCGCATCGAGCTGATGGGCGGCTATTCCTGGCAGGACTTCATCAGCGAGGGGTCGTACTACGATTCCAACTCCAAGGGCGATGTTTTCGCGGATACGGAATACAAAACCCAGAATACGCTCGTGTCCTTCTACGGCCGCGCCAATTACGCTCTGATGGATCGATACTTGCTCACCGTCACCCTGCGCCGGGACGGTTCTTCCCGATTCAGCCCGGATACCCGCTGGGGTCTTTTCCCCTCGGCCGCGTTCGCCTGGAAAATAAGCGAGGAAGATTTCCTGAAAGGCAACAGCGTCCTGAGCAACCTCAAACTGCGCCTGGGCTACGGGGTTACTGGCCAGCAAGATATCGGCAGCGATTATCCGTACCTAGCTCGGTTCACCCCCGGCGAACCAACCGCCCGCTACCAGTTTGGCAACGCCTTTATCTATACGCTCCGTCCGGAAGGCTACGACGCCAACATCAAATGGGAAGAAACCGCTACCTATAACGCCGGCTTCGACTTCGGCTTCCTGGATGGTCGCCTGGAAGGTAGTATCGATTACTACTTCAAAAAAACCAAAGACCTCCTGGCTACTATTCCCGTTCCGGCAGGCTCTAACCTCACCAACTTCATCCTCACCAACGTAGGTAATATCCAAAATAGCGGGGTGGAGTTTACCCTCAATGGCAACGTGATTAACCATAGCCACTTCCGCTGGAACGCCGGCTTCAACATTACCCTGAACAAAAACAAAATTACCAACCTAAGCAAAGTCGATGACCCCAACGCCCAGGGTATCCTGGTGGGAACCATCGCCGGAGGGGTAGGGAATACGATTCAGGTACACTCCGTCGGCTATCCAACCAACGCATTCTATGTGCTGCGCCAGGTATATGACGCCAACGGCGCTCCTATCGAAGGGTTGTATGTGGACGAAAACAACGACGGGAAGTTTACCCTCGACGACCGCTACCGCTACAAATCTCCAGACCCAAAGGTATATCTGGGCTTCACCTCTCAGCTTACCTACGACCAGTTTAGCCTGTCATTCGTACTCCGCAGCAACCTGGGCAACTATATGTACAACAACTTCAACTCCGAACGCGGCGTATATCGCAACCTGACACTCAACAACCTGTTGCGCAACGGTACGCCCGACCTGCTGGCTACCAACTTCACCAACAACCAGTACTTCTCGGACTACTATATCGAAAATGCCTCCTTCCTGCGACTTGACAACGTCACCCTGGGATACAACGCCGGGCGAATTATGAACGATGCCGCCAACCTACAGCTGTCGCTCATCGCGCAAAACCTCCTGACCGTGACTAAGTATCGTGGCCTGGATCCGGAAATCCCCGGCGGTATCGATAACAACTTCTACCCGCGTCCGCGCACCATCTCCTTTGGGTTGAACCTTAATTTCTAATGCTAATCCAATCAAAATATGAAATTCCATCTTTTGAAAGCCTTCAGAATAATCGGTATCACCGCCTTGCTGTTTAGCCTGGGCGCATGTACCGACGACCTGAACCGAGAGCCCTTCCCCGTATCGGGCCTGACCTCCGCCACCGTGTACAAGGATCCGGCCAACTACAAGCAAATCCTCGCCCGCCTCTACCTCGGCCTGTCTATGTCCGGACAGCAAGGCCCTGCCGGCAAACCGGATATCAGCGGAATCGACGAGGGATTCTCTCAATACCTGCGCCAGTACTGGCAAGCCCAGGAGCTCACAACCGATGAGGCCGTCATCGCCTGGAATGACGCCGATATCTGGGATTTTCACGATATGGACTGGTCCTCCGGCCATACCTTCCTCAAGGCGTTGTACTATCGGGTATATTATCAGGTAGCTATCTGCAACGAATTTATCCGCGAAACTACCGACGCCAAACTGGCCGAACGGGGTATCGCCGGCAGCGACGCAGAGGCTATCAAAGCCTACCGCGCTGAAGCGCGTTTCCTTCGGGCACTGAGCTATTACCACGCCCTGGATTTGTACGGCAATGTGCCCTTCGTTACAGATGAAAATCCTATCGGATCATATATTCCACTGCAAACCAATCGGGCAGAGCTGTTCAAATATATCGAACAGGAGTTGCTGAGTGCAGAAGCAGACCTCCCCGCTGCCCGCGCAAATGAGTACGGTCGCGCTGATAAAGCCGCCGCCTGGACGCTACTCGCCAAACTATACCTGAACGCAGAGGTTTATACCGGCTCGCCAAAGTATTCCGAGTGCGTCGCTCAGTGCAATAAAATCATCAGCGCTGGATATACCCTCGAACCCAACTACCGCCACTTGTTCCTGACCGACAACAATAAATCCGGAGAGATTATTTTCCCGATTACTTTCGACGGCCAGAATACCAAAACCTGGGGCGGTATGACCTACCTGGTACATGCTGCTATCGGAGGATCCATGAACCCCGCTGCATTCGGCGTCAACGGAGGCTGGTATGGCCTGCGTACCACCAAAGGACTGGTGGCCAACTTCAGCGACCCCAGCGGCGCATCGGATAAACGGGCTATGTTTCATTCCGATGGCCAAAAACTCGAAATCAGCGATATCTCCGATTTTTCCAACGGGTATGCGGTAGCAAAATACCGCAACGTAAGCTCCACCGGGGTAGCCGGTTCTGATCCGGAAGGCAACTTCCCCGATACCGACTTCCCAATGTTCCGGCTCGCCGATGTGTACCTCATGTATGCAGAAGCCGTGAAAAGAGGCGGAAGTGGTGGCTCCGAAGCAAACGCCCTGGGATATCTCAATGCCCTGCGCACCCGCGCCTATGGCAATGCTTCCGGAAATATCAGCACCTATGACCTCAATTTTATCCTCGCCGAACGGGCTCGCGAACTGTACTGGGAAGGGCACCGTCGTACCGACTTGATTCGCTTTGGCCAATTTACAGGTAGTACCTATGTCTGGCCATGGAAAGGAGGCGTAAAAGATGGGCGCGCTGTAGATGCCTACCGCAATCTCTTCCCCATACCCATCGACGATATCGTCGCTAATCCTAACCTGAAGCAGAATACCGGGTATTAATTTATGACTAAAACATGTTTTAAATATGAAAAATAAATTTAATCTATATTGGCTTGTACCCGTGCTGATGCTGGCGGTTTTTGCCTGCGCAAAAGACGAGGAACAGGTAGTGCTTACCCCGGGCAACGGCCCTTCCCTGGTGCTGTCGGCTTCTACGCTGGCACTACAGGAAGCTAATGCCGCCAAAGCAGCCCTTACCGTGACATTGGCTGCCGCCAATTATGGTTTTGTCGCGCCCGCGACCTACAAATTGCAGTTTGATAAAAAAGGAAACAACTTCCAGACTCCCCAGGAAATCAACCTGGGAAGTACCTTGTACACCTCATTTACTACGGCGGAAATCAATCAGGTCGCTATCAAAATGGGTATTGCGCCCGGCTCGGCAGCCGATGTGGAAGTGCGCGCCAAAGCAGAGCTGACCAGCGCTCCCGTGTTGTACTCCCCCGTCAGCACCGTGAAAATCACCCCTTACCTCGTGGTCATCGTCTATCCGTCGCTCTATGTGCCCGGTAGCTATCAGGGCTGGTCGCCGGATAAAGCAAAAAAACTGGTTTCTGTTAAAGACGACAAAAACTACGAAGGCTTTATCAACTTCCCGGATGCCAGCACAGAGTTTAAGCTTACCGACGCACCCAACTGGAACAACGGTATCTTTGGCGATGAAGACCCATCCGGAAATTCCGGTAAAATCACCTCTCCCGGCAATAACTTCAAGTTGTCTTCCGCTGGGTATTACCAGCTAAAAGCCGACCTGGAATCCAAGGTGTGGTCCGCTACGAAAACCACCTGGGGAGTCATCGGAAGTGCTACCGCAGATGGCTGGAATAGCGATGTAAATATGAACTACGATGCAGCCTCCGACTCCTGGAAAGTAACCATGACCCTGAGCGCCGGGGAAATTAAGTTTCGCGCCAACGACGGATGGGATATCAACCTCGGCGATACCAAAGCCGATAGCCTGCTGGAATACGGAGGCGATAATATCGCTATCTCCGCGGCAGGTACCTATGATGTTGAGCTTATCCTCAGTATCGGTGGCAACTATACGTACAAGGTGAATAAAAAATAGAAGCGGATAGATTACGCTACAAAGCGGGTTCTTCGCCATCGGCGAAGAACCCGCTTTGTATATAGCCCCTGCTTATCTGGGAGAAATGATTTTTTTTACTTTATCCATTTTTTCGTTGGGAACAGCCAGGGACAACTGATAATGAGTGATTTTCCATCCTTCCGGACGGAGTTCGAGGACTCCGGAAGCCCGGCAAACGCCCATCCAGGTATCGAGTAGCTCGTCCCACCAGGCGGTGCGCCCGTCTGCGGACCGCATGAGGTGGCGGTCGCGGGGTTGGAACGCCCAGGCTACCTCCCGGTCAAAGGCTTTTTGTGCCCAAGCACGGAACGTGTCTCTGTCCCAGCGCTCGCCGGCATCGGTTCCGATATATACGCCATCGGGGGCCATAGCACCAAAAAAGGCGTCTTCATCTGCGGTGGCGGCAGCGCGGTGCCATTGGTCGATCAGGCCGTTCAGGGTGCCGTTGATGTCGGGCGCTTCAGTCAGACATCCTTCTTTTCGGCGGGTATCTGTAATCTGGGTAATTTGCCAGCCGGATTCGCCTTTGAATAGGTGGAAAGCATTGACCCCGCAATGGCTTAATGTTTCCCCTACAAAAAAGGAATAGTCGGTCCAGACAGTCGCTAAATTGCCATCGATACGCATATCGTAGGTCCATATCCGTTCGTCGTAGCGCTCTTTTTTCGGGGCACCCACCGATTGGAGGAACCGCTCCTTATCGGCAGGGGTGAGCCGGGGTTTCCCATCCTGACCTATCGATACCGATTGAAGGCGCATATCCGGATGAAAAACAGCGCGTACACGGGCACTATCGCTGGCGCGCATGCCGTCAAACAGCTGCCTGACCGCAGCCAGCGGGTCCGTAGCAGGGGTACTTGGTTGTGCAGCCAGCCAAAACGGGGAGGCGAGCAGCGAAAGAAGAAAGGTCAAACGAATCATATCAGGACTTTTTTGCTTTGCAAGTAAAAAAATAAAGTGGAAAAAAACGGGTTAAGTAGGCAATTATGCAGTTAAACAGCGATTCAGTACCGCGTCCATCTCCTCCTGTGGAAAAATGTTCTGGGCACATCGCTGGGAAGAAAGGGAATCTTTGTTATTTTTCCCAAAGTTACATGCAAAGATGAACGGAATAAAAAAACAAATGCGAATCATGTTTGGAACGCTTCAGTATGCTAAGCGCCTGATGGTGCTGTTTATAGCTTTTTTTATCGCTCAGGGATTGTACGCACAGCAGCGATTTGTATTGACATCGGGCACAGATGCCCGGGAGGACTATTGGGTGGACTCCGTGTACAATGCGCTTTCCACTGACCAGCGCCTGGGTCAGTTAATTATGATTCGCGCACATTCCGATAAAGGCCCGGAGCATGTGGCGCAGGTAGAAGCCCTGATTCGCGATTATCAGGTGGGATCGCTTTGCTTTTTTCAGGGTACGCCGGAAAAACAGGCAGAGCTAACCAATCGCTACCAGAAGCTGGTCGGATTACCGCTGATGGTGGCCATTGATGGAGAGTGGGGACTGGGTATGCGGATGAAGGAGTCCACGATGAGCTTCCCGCGCCAGTTGATGCTGGGAGCCATACAGAACAATGATTTAATCTATCGCATGGGACGTGAAATCGGTCGCCAGATGCGCCGGGTAGGGGTACAGGTAAACTTCGCTCCCGATGCCGATATCAATAATAATGCAGCCAATCCGGTGATCCATACCCGTTCGTTTGGGGAGGATCGCACCAACGTGACGGTCAAGACCTATTCCTATATGAAGGGAATGCAGGATGTCAATGTGATGGCTTGTGCCAAACATTTCCCGGGCCATGGCGATACGAATGTAGATTCGCACTTCGATTTGCCGGTTATTAACCACAGCCGGCGGCGGCTGGACAGCCTGGAATTATACCCATTTCGCGCGCTGTCGGACTACGGCGTGGGGAGTATGATGATAGGGCATCTGCATGTGCCGGCATTGGACAACCGCCCCAACCGCCCGACCACCCTTTCCCGCAATACAGTGACCAACCTGCTCCGGAATGAAATCGGGTTCAAAGGCCTGATTTTTACCGACGCACTGGAAATGAAAGGGGTCACCAAAAATTTTGCCGCCGGCGCAGTGGAAGCAGAAGCATTGCTGGCCGGTATTGATATAATGGTATTGCCGGAAGACGTCGGTGCCGCTATCCGCGAAATAAAAGCTTACCTGGCAGATGGTCGGATCGACCCGGAGCAGGTAGCGCAGAGTGTGCGCCGGATGCTGCGCGCCAAATACCGCCTCGGGCTGACCAAGTTTGAAGAAGTGCCCGTAGAAAATATCCGAAAGGAGCTGAGCACCCCAGAAGCTGAAGTGCTGCGCCGCGATTTGATTAAAAACGCACTCACCTTAGTGCGCAACCGCAATAACCTCATTCCGTTTATGCGCCTGGATACGACCTCTTTTGGCTCGCTCAGTATCGGCGCCGACTCCGCCACCGAGTTCCAGAAACGCCTGTCGAGCTATACCCGTATCGACCACTACCAGGCTCCTTCCGAAATTTCAGAAGCCCGTCAAACAGAATTACTTCAGCTACTCGGCAAAAAAGAAGTAGCTATCGTAGGGATACACGGCATGAGCTATACGCCAAGCGCCAAATTTGGAGTCACCGGTAGTACCGTCGATTTTTTGCAAAAACTGAGCCGACGTACCAAGGTCGTTGTCGTGGTTTTTGGAACCCCGTACGCGCTGAAGTTTTTTGATAGCATGGAGTGGGTGCTGGAGTCGTATGAAGATAACCCGGCTACCCAAGACTTATCGGCCCAGGCACTTTTTGGCGCATTTGGGTTGAAAGGGAAGCTGCCCGTTACGGCCTCCGAACGGAGCCGGTTTGATATGGGAATCGAAACGGCTCCCCTCAACCGATTGGGCTACGCGATTCCGGAAGAAGTGGGATTAAACAGCGATACCCTGGCGCGTATCGCCCGGATCGCCCGCGAAGCGATCGAAGAAGGAGCTACCCCTGGTTGTGTCGTACTGGTTGCACGCAAAGGAAAGGTCGTGTATCAGGAGGCCTTTGGCAGCCACACCTACCTTCGGATGCAACCGGTACAACCAGATGATGTGTACGACATGGCTTCAGTAACCAAAATAGCCGCCACGACGATTTCTGTCATGCGCCTGGCGGAGCAGGGCGTAATAGATATCCACCGCCCCCTGAGCGATTACCTGACGGATTTGCAGGAGACAAATAAAAAAAAACTAATCATCTCAGATATCCTGGCTCATCGCGCCCGACTCAAGGAAGGTATGTCTTTTGTCGAACAGACGATGGCATCCCCCGCTCCCCGCACGCATGTGCCCTCGCTTGATTTTTACCGACCCGAAATACAGGAGGCTTTTTCGGTACCGGTATCCAACCAGCTTTTCCTGCGAAAAGATATGCAGGATTCTATCTGGAAACAGGTATATCATTCCCCTCTGTTGCCCGGCAAGGGGTATGCGTACAGCGACCTAGGCTTTATGTTGTTTGGAAAAATGGTGGCACAGCTCAGTGGAACGAGCCTGGATTCTTTTGTGCAGGAATCGTTTTACCGTCCGCTGGGCTTGCAGGCGACGCAGTTTAACCCTTGGGCATCTATTCCCTTACACCGCATTCCACCGACAGAAGAAGATCGCTATTTCAGACAGCAACGCGTGCAAGGGTATGTACACGATATGTCCGCAGCCATGTTGGGGGGAGTCAGCGGTCATGCCGGCTTGTTCTCAAATGCCAATGATATGGCCATCCTGATGCAGATGCTCCTCCAGGGGGGAACATACGGAGGTGACCAATATTTCAACGCTGCTACCGTGAAGACCTTTACCACGCGGCATCCGGAGAGCAACCGCCGCGCTATGGGTTTTGATATGCTGCCCATCGGATCAGGCAACCCATCGAATATGTCGGTGCGGGCCTCCTCTGCTACCTTCGGCCACGTTGGGTTTACGGGAGTATGTGCCTGGGCGGATCCGCAGGAAGAAATTGTGTTCATCTTCCTGGCCAACCGTACCTATCCCTCTATGCGCAATTATCAGCTCAACAGCTTATCTATCCGAAACCGCATTCAGCGTGCAGTATATGATTCCATTTTTCAACGGCCGGAACCGTTGTATCTCAACAGGCTGGAGTCTATTAGCTTTAAAGTCGATTAAAGCGGAAATCGCTGCCGGGAAATGCATTACCTTTGTCTCGCCGGCAACGTGCCGTATTTATGCAAATTCAAATATTTCCTTCTATGCTTACCGGACTCGACGCACAAACCCGCCAGCGTATTCAAACCTGGCTCGACGGAAACTACGATGCTGAAACAAAACAAACGATCCGGTCGCTGATCGAGGCGGGAAACGACACCGAACTGACGGACGCGTTTTACAAAGACCTCGAATTCGGAACGGGCGGCCTTCGCGGGATTATTGGCGTAGGTTCTAATAAAATGAACCGCTATACGGTGGGCGCAGCCACCCAGGGGTTGGCCAACTACCTGAACCAGCAGTTTGCCGGCCAAGCTATTAAAGTGGCGATTGCCCACGATAGCCGGAACATGTCGCCCGAATTTGCCCGCATCGCCGCAGATATTTTCAGCGCCAACGGAATAGAAGTATTTCTTTTTAACGCGTTGCGCCCCACGCCAGAGCTTTCTTTTGCTATCCGTCACCTCGGTTGTCAGAGTGGGGTGGTTATCACCGCTTCGCATAACCCCAGGGAATACAACGGGTATAAAGCATACTGGACCGACGGTTCGCAGGTTGTAGCACCCCACGATGCCAATATCGTAGCGGAAGTGAATAAAATTCAGTCGGTGGATGCTATCCGTTTTACGGGCCACCCCGATAAAATTCATTTCATTGGGGAAGAAATAGACGCTGCATTCCTACAAACCATCGTCGCAAACAGTATCAACCCCGATGTTATCCAACGGCAGAACGACCTCAAGATCGTCTATACGCCTATTCACGGAACAGGCATTACCATGGTACCCAAGGCGCTGGCATTACTAGGGTTTACCAATGTCCATATCGTCGAAGAGCAGGCTACGCCCGACGGCAACTTCCCGACTGTCGTGTACCCCAACCCGGAAGAACAGGAAGCGATGACGATGGCATTGGACAAAGCGAAGGCTATACAGGCAGACCTGGTTATCGCTACCGATCCGGACGCCGACCGCGTCGGTGCCGCCGTGAAGAATAAGGCGGGCGAATGGCAGCTTTTGAACGGCAACCAGATGGCCAGCCTCATCGTCTATTACCTGTTGCAAGCCTGGAAGGCCGCCGGTAAATTGCAGGGTAAGGAATTCGTAGCCAAAACCATCGTCACGTCTAATGTAATCGACGCTATGTGCGCCGCTTACCAGGTACCTTGCTATAATACCCTGACCGGATTCAAGTTTATCGCGCAAGTCATCCGGGAACTGGAGGGCCAAATGAAGTTTATCGGCGGAGGCGAAGAAAGCTACGGCTATATGATTGGCGATGCCGTACGGGATAAGGACGCAGTGGCTTCCTGTGCCATGATTGCCGAAATGACTGCCTATGCCCGGGATAAAGGACAGACCTTGTTTGACTTCCTGACCGAAATGTATATGAAGCACGGCTTCTACTACGAAGGCCTGGTATCCCTCACGCGGAAAGGAAAATCCGGAGCAGATGAAATACAGCAGATGATGCGCGATTTGCGCAGCAACCTACCCGCCTCCGTAGCCGGAGCAGCTCCGGTAGAAGTGCTGGATTATCAGAACCTCACCCGCAAAAATCTGCGCACCGGAGAGGTGGTATCCATTCCTAAAGGTATGGGCATAGAATCCTCGAACGTGATTCAGCTGATTTTGGAAGACGACACCAAGGTGTCGGCTCGTCCCAGCGGAACAGAGCCTAAAATCAAATTTTATGTATCGGTTAATGCGCCTCTTAACCGCCCGGAAGACTTTGACGCGACCCTCGCCCAACTAAAAGAGAAGGTAAAAGCCATCCAGGAAGATTTGGGATTGAAGTAAGGATGCCATAGAAGAGGGAAAGGGAAACCGGAGCTGGAGGCTTACAAAATGTACGGATTTGGTCCGCCCTCCGGGTATGTATGGGTTATGCTACTTAGCCATATAGTTACCCCCGGCTTCAGTCGTGAGGGTGCAAAGCCATTATGCTACTCCCTCCAAACGGTACCAGCTAGAAAGTTGAAAAACGGAAAACGGGTATTACGGCGATTTAGCCAAAAATCATGAATTCCGACCAGGGAGTTCAGTTTACGTGTACAGAGTGGGTAGAGTACCTGCAGAAAAATGAAATCCGAATCAGCATGGACGGAAAAGGCCGGGCCTTGGATAACCTCTTTATAGAACGACTATGGCGAAGTGTGAAATATGACTACGTTTGCTTGAGACCTGCGGAGAACGGTAAGGAGCTATACGAGGGACTAAAAACCTATTTTGAGGGCTATAATACCAGCGCTCACCAGGGAATTGACAGGCAAGTACCAAAAAATCTGTTCTATCAGGCAGCCTAAGTTTTCCACAAAAAAGGAGGTTTCCCACACGCATGAAATGATGATGATGAGTATTTTTAAATTCAATTATTAAACCAGCTTCCCTGGCAACATCAATGGGGAGTATTACACTCGCCGCCACGTCGCCTACGTAAGCGTTGGCTGAAATTGAACAATCAAAATAATAAAAATGGAAATCAATAAACATATTATTGATCAACGCATTACCAAAATCGTGGCAGACAACCCAGAGTGGCTTGCAAAAATTGGCGACGAAAGACAAAAAAAGTCGAAAGCCTTTGTAATTCTCAGCGTCTCAGCCTATTTAGGTGTTGAAATGGAAGAAGCCAAAAATCTGATAACCGAGGGAGGGAATGACGCAGGTGTCGATGCAATTTTCATCGGCGACTTAAATGATTTTGAATTTCCAGTAACAATTTTTCAAGGTAAGTATGTCTTTGATTTGGACAAGGATTCAAATTTTCCAGCCAATAGTATCCAAAGAGTTGTTGGAGCAATCGCCTCGATTTTTGACCCCTACAAACCTGTCTTGCTGAATGACGACTTGAAACCCAAAGTCCAAGAAATTCGCTCACTCATTTCTGACGGCTATATTCCTACTGTTCGCTGCATTTGCACTAACAATGGACTGACTTGGACACAAGAGGGAGATAATCATATTGAAAATGCAGGTTTCCCGTCGAATCAGGTGCAGTTCGACCATTTTAATCATGACGATATCGTTCAGCTGCTTCAAAATAGGAAAGGTGTTAAAGCGGCCATTCATTTTTCTGGCAAAAGTATCGTTGACGACTTCAACTATAAGCGCGTGTTGCTTGGAAAAGTAAACGTGGTAGAATTTGCCCAACTATTTGAAAGTCATGGCGATGTGCTTTTGGAAAAAAACATTAGACGCTATCTTGGGCTAAGCAAGAATAGGGTCAATGAATCGATTCAAGACACCCTTATTGGAGACAAAAAAGATAACTTCTATTTCTACAATAACGGTGTAACCATTGTCTGCAGCAAATTTTCTTACAACGCACTACAAGGTGGGGATTGGAATGTTACAATTGAAAATTTGCAAATTATCAATGGAGGGCAAACTTGTAAAACGATTCAACAAACGATTCACAACCACACTGGCCTAGATTATTCGCAAGTTTTTGTTTTGGTGAGATTGTACGAACTATCAGGTAAAGACATAGACGACCTCATCACAGATATCACAATCGCTACAAATAGTCAAAATCCAGTTGATCTGAGAGATCTCAGGGCAAATGACGAAAGGCAACGAAAACTTGAATTAGACATAAAAGAACTTGGGTACAGTTACAAAAGAAAAAAAGATACTGCGCTCACAGGGGATGTAATTCCTTCTTCCGTGGTGGCGGAATCTGTATTTACTATTTGGAAAAGGAAACCCCATCTTGCTAAATTCAAGCGCACGGAGTTATTTGGTAAATTTTATGACGATGTGTTCAAAGACTTGAACTCAGCGCAAGCCGTTCTGGCCATTTTGATTTATCGCTATTGCGATAACCAAAGAAGAAAGTATGAGTTGTATGAAAAACATCCTCATTTGCCGTATAGTAATTATTTTATAGCAATGATAATTGGAGATTTGATTTTGTCCGACTTAAATATCAAATTACCACAACTCACCCATCTGAATTTCGAAAAAGCAAAAGTGTACTTTGAAGCAAATAGAGAAGTACTGTTTGCCAGAGCAAACGCTGCACTTGAAGATGCTCTAAAACCATTCTATCCAGCCGGAATCCAAAATGTCGAGCCTCGACGGTTAAGTGCCTCTTTCCGAAGGGGCGAGTTGCTTGAATATATAAAAATTCAGCCAACAACGCACTCAACGCCAACGTAATCGTCCGGCCAAGTACATCTTGTGGTTAAAACCGCCCCCGCAGCCGGAGGCGCGAAAAAATACCTGTCCCGGAGGGTCGCCTTATAGAATAAATGGCGGGCAGGGTGGAAAAGGGAAAAGCGAGGTCGTTGGCTCCGCCATTCAGGCTATAGAGCGAAAGGTGTTTTTTAGCCGCTGTTAGGCGAAGGGGCGCCCTTTTTTTGTTTCTTTTTTTGGGCGTGAAAAAAAGAAAGTAAGCGAAGAACGCATATTCAGGAAATACAGATTTTGGTGTGGGTGTACTTCCCGGCTGCTTACAAGCGAAGAGCAACTAGCCTGGAAATACAAACCATGCTGGAGCTACACTTGGCCGAACGCTTACATGGCTGGGCAGCTTACCGCCCGCTTACACAAGCACCGCCTGCTTATGTTATTTTTTTTACCTTTATTGCGGGGTTTGCTGTTTGATGCACTAAAGTCAGGCAAGTGGGCAGCACTCCGTTTGTCATCAGCAACGAAGTACCTGATTATGAAGCAGAATGTATGGTCGTATATAGGGGCGCTCCTTTGGTGTCTGGGCACCTATGGCGTATTGGCTCAGGAGCCGGTGTATGACTCCGGGGGTATGCTGATCCCAGAACAAGCATCCTACGACGTGTCTTTTTATGGCCTGAGTGTTCAGGTTTTTCCGGATGCACAGCGCATCAGCGGCACATTGGAAATGCGGGCAGCCGTGGTACAGCCGATGGCGGTACTGGTGCTGGATTTGGATACGCTGTTGCAGGTACAGGGCGTGGAAGAGCTGCTGCCCGGCGGAAAGTCCCGTTCAATGACGTTTGTACACCAGCAGGGGCGTATCCGCGTACCCTTGGGCTATACACGCCAGCACGGAAGCAGCCTGCAGGTGCGCATCCGCTATGAAGGAAAACCACGAGTGGCTCCGCGCGCACCCTGGGACGGTGGGTTCGACTGGAAAAAGACCCCCTCCGGAGCGCATTGGATAGCCACCAGTTGCCAGACACAAGGTGCCGATACCTGGTGGCCCGTAAAAGACCATGTATCCGACGAACCAGACTCTATGTTTATCCACGTACGGGTACCAGAACCGCTGGTAGCAGCCAGCAATGGCCGATTGCAACAGGTACTTTCCCACCCCGACGGCACCCGAACTTTTCAATGGTACGTTTCTACACCCATCAACACTTATGACGTTGCACTGAATATCGCGCCGTACCGAACCATCGAAGGTACCTGGAAGAGCGTGGCCGGGGACGTCTTTCCTATCGTGTTTTATGTCCTTCCGGAAGACTATGACAAAGGCCTGGTGCTATTTGAAGAGATTAAAGACCATATCCGTTTTTATGAAAAATACCTGGGGCCCTATCCGTTTCGAAAGGATAAGTACGGGGTAGCTCAGACCCCGCATCTGGGTATGGAGCATCAGAGTATCATAGCGTATGGCGCAAATTTCAAAAACGGCTCGATGACCGGTGGACGCGACTGGGGGTTCGATGCCTTGCACCACCATGAGTTTGGACACGAATGGTGGGGTAACCTGGTTACCAATTTCGACTGGCGCGATATGTGGATACACGAAGGGTTCTGTAGCTATATGCAGGCGTTGTATCTGGAAGAAAGAGAAGGGATGGATGGGTATCACCGCTATATCGATAATATGCGCCGCTTTGCCAATACCCTGCCATTGGCTCCGAGAGAGGCTACCACCGCCGTCCAGGCCTACAAAGCACCTATTTACAATAAAGGAGCCTGGATACTACACACGTTGCGGGGTCTGATTGGCGACGAGGCGTTCTTTAAGGCGCTGCGCCGAATGGCTTATCCCGACCCGGCTATGGAAAAGGTGACCGATGGATCCCAGTGCCGCTTTGTTACTACCGACGATTTTCTCTCCATCTGCGAAGCCGTGACGGGGAAGGATCTGGACTGGTTCTTTGAGGTCTATCTGCGCCAGCCTGCGTTGCCTCGCCTAGTTACGCGTATAGCAGAGGGCGAGCTTTCCATTCGATGGGAAGTACCGAATAATCTGCCGTTTGATATGCCGGTAGAAGTAGAAATAGATGGAAAAAGGAAAAAAATTCAGGTTCCTTCTGAAGGCGTACGCTTGAACATAAAGCAAGGCGATAAGCCGGTCGTGGATCCGGATCGCTGGTTGCTATTTGAAATACCGCGCTGATTGACGCCCAAACCTCCTCTATGAAATACGGGATACTGATTAGCTGTACCATCTGGTGTGTTGCTACACTGGTATTTCCTGCGCGCAGTGCTGCCCAGGAAGCATTCGACGTATTCCTAATCCGCGAAGTAGTGCCATTTGGCGATTCCGGTTTTGTAGCTGTGTTCCTGGACCATCCCGAGCGCCCACGCCGGATGCGGCTCGACTTTTTTACCGCAGATAAGTCCGCCTCCTACCAGCGGGTAGTTTCCCTGGAGCGCCAGGGGCTTGCCGTCAAATACGAAGGTGCCTTTGCCTGGAATGGTACTTTGCAGGTGCTCACCTCCCTGTATTACCCTGGCCCCAAGCGAAACCACCTGATTTATAGCCAGTATGCAATTCCAGATCTGGAAGATATCCACTCTGCCGTGGTCGATGAGGCCTATACACCAGAGCTGTATCGGATTCCGTTTGGCTATTCCCTTTCGCCCGACAGTTCGAAGATAATGTGTTATTCCTGGTCGTATTCTCTGCCAAAAGATCCTGCCCGCGTGCGCATCACCGTATTGGATACGGCGCTGAATAAATTATGGCAGCAGCAGTATATCCTGCCCTACAACAACGAGTCGCTGTATATCTACAATAGCCGCCTGACCGACGATGGCCGCGCTTTCCTGCTTTGTGAGAACTACACAGGAAAAGTAGGGCCCTCTATCGACGAGCAGAAGATTGACTATTTTGTTCTCGGTGCCGAACAGGGCTCGGAGAACATGATTATTTACGACCTCAATCCGGCAGGCAAAACCCTGCATGGCCTGCATATCGATCCGGTACCCGGAAATGCCATGGCCGGTGCGGCGTTTTATCGGGAGCCGGGTAAAACCCTGCATCTGGGTATGTATTTGTTTCGCATTCCACCCGCAGGGGGCAAAATGGAACAGTATTTCCTTCCCATCGATAAGGAACGATATGGTGAAGCGTATGCTTTTTCCGGAACCGACGGCATGGGAAATGCCAACAGACATCGCTTTGAAGGCTATGTGGTTCAGCAGGTACAACAGCTTTCTGATTCCAGCTTCCTGGTATTGGCAGAACAGGAGTACTATTCGCCCATGGAGGGCGTACTGGAGCACAACGATATTCTTGCCGTCAAGGTGCGCCCGGAGGGCAACCGAATCCAATGGATGCGCCGGATTCCCAAGCGCCAGACGGAGCAGTTCAACCAAAATGTGTTCTCACCGTTTTCTTATAAGCTGATCCAGCAAGGGGCGCGGTGGACATTCTTCTACAACGACTCCGATTATAATTTTCAGGGGGCTGCCGGGCCCCAAAACCTGGATGAATATCGGGGCGAAAGCGGTGTTGTCATGGCCGCCGAGCTGCGTTCCGACGGCCAACTTCGATGGTATAATCTGTCGCGCCTGCTCCGCAGCAAAGGAGTAGCCAAACTATGGACCGGCCATTGCTGGGATTTAGGTACCGGCGAAGTATTGTTTTTCGGGGAAGGCCCTTCGCCGATTAGCGGAAAAAATTTCCTGGTTGGGTTCACCTGGGACGAAATCCGAAGCCAACCAGTTATTCAATGGAAAAAGTAAAAAAACAAAATGGCAAAACAAGCGCCTAAAAAACCTTCTACACCGCGTATTCGCATGGCCAAGCCCCGGCACGGAAAAGAAAAAGAACGGGTATCGCCTCCGGTGGAGAGTAGTGTAGAAGGAATGAGGCTCAATAAGTACGTGGCACATTGCGGCATTTGTTCCCGTCGGCAGGCCGCCGACCTCGTGAAAGAAGGGCAGATATCCGTCAACGGAGAACAAATACTGGAGCCTTTCTATCAGATGAAGCCGGAGGACGTAGTGCGGTATAAAGGAAAGGTCATCCGGCCGGAAGTGCGCACGGTCTATCTGCTCATGAACAAGCCACGCGGACTAATCACTACCATGCAGGACGAACGCGGGCGTAAAACCGTCATGGATCTGCTCAAGGATAAGGTGCCGGAGCGCGTGTTTCCGGTTGGGCGTTTAGACCGCGAGACCACCGGCCTGTTGCTCCTCACCAACGACGGCGATCTGGCACAGCGTATGACCCACCCAGGGTTCAATATGCAGAAACAATACGAAGCGGAATTGGACAAGCCGCTCCTGCCCACCGACCTGGAACGCATCCGCCAAGGACTGACCCTGGAGGATGGCCCGGTCAAAGTGGACGCCATACACTACATCCCCGAAAAAGGGAAACAGGCCGTCAGCTTGCTCATTCATGTAGGTAAAAACCGAATCGTCCGCCGTATTTTCGAACACCTGGGCTATGAAGTGGTCAAGCTGGATCGGGTATATCTGGGCGGACTTACCAAAAAGGATTTGCCCCGTGGTTTTTTTCGCCATCTAACGCCCCAAGAGGTCATCATGCTGAAGCATTTCACAGGTAAATAATCCAGGCTAGCTGTTTATGAGGGCAAAAGAGCATACGGTACGCACTAATAGATACGCAGGGTCGTTTTCGGCCCTGATACTTCTGTTCTCCCTTGCCGTTAATGGGTACGGACAGCAGGGTACATTTGGCGATCGCTGCCTGGGCATCTGGACAGGTCAAATGTATATCTACGCCGGAAACACGGTGCGCGATAGTGTGCCCGTTCGGCTGGAGGTAGCTAAAACGGCGGATTCCACCGCATGGTCCTGGCGTACCGAGTACCTGTCGGAAAAAATGCCGGTCACCAAAGATTATGTCCTTCGCGTAAAAGACGCGGCGAAAGGCTGGTATATAACAGATGAAGGGGGTGGGGTGGAGCTACACGATTATTTGTTCGGAAACAAGCTCTATACCGTATTTGACGTAGAGGGGATTGTACTTACTTCTACCTACGAATGGCTGGGGGATCAACTGATTTTCGAGGTTACGTCCGGCAAACAAATCCAGGGGGGAGCAGAGGGGTTGCGCAATTTTTCGGTGAACAATTTACAGCGGGTCGTTTTTAAGAAGCAGTAAATGTGAAGGAACCTGTCGCGGGCAGCTCATCTGTCTAAACAGGGAACAGGCTACCGAAAATGAACACACTGTTTGAAAAAGCCCGCGCTTTTTATGCGCAGTATTTTCTGGAAAAAGGATTGGGGTCACCCGATGCCCGCTTGCGTGAAATTGGCGTCGAGATCGAGCAAACGGGTACGTATTATCAGCATCCGGCAGAGTTGGAGTTTGGTGCCCGTTTGGCTTGGCGCAACAGCAACCGATGTGTAGGTCGCTTGTTTTGGAAAACCCTGAAATGCAGGGATGAGCGCCATGTAGATACAGAAGCGGGCGTTTTTGAGTCGCTCCGCACCCACTTGCAGTATGCGACCAACGGGGGCAAAATCCGGCCTGTTATTACGATTTTTCGGCCGGAGGTTCCCGGCGAAGACCTCCATTTCAAAATCTGGAATACCCAATTGGTTCGATATGCCGGCTACCAACAAGAAGACCGGCTGGTAGGAGATCCGGCAGAGCGCGACTTTACTGCGCAGTGCCAGCGATTGGGGTGGCAAGGTAGGGGAGGGGCGCATGATTTGCTGCCGGTCGTCATTCAGCAAGGAAAGGATACGCCGCAGTGGTTCGAGCTGCCGGAAGAAGACGTATTGGAGGTCCCTATCCGGCATCCGGAATATTCCTGGTTCGAAAAGATGGGCGTACGTTGGTATGCGGTTCCGGTCATTACGTCCATGGTGCTTGAAGTAGGAGGTATTATCTACCCAGCCGCACCATTCAATGGGTGGTATATGGCGACGGAAATAGCCGCGCGCAACCTGGGCGATACGAATCGCTATCACCTCTTGCCGGAGGTAGCGCAGCGCATGGGGTTGGATATAGCCCAAAAGGCTGGATTGTGGAAAGACCGTGCCCTGCTTATGCTCAACGAGGCGGTGTTGTATAGCTATGCACAGGCGGGAGTTACGCTGGTGGATCATCATACCGCAACGGCACAGTTCATCCATTTTTGTGATGCGGAAGAGAAGGCCGGCCGGACGGTACAGGCCGACTGGAGCTGGATTGTGCCGCCTATATCGGGGTCAGCCACCCCTGTATTTCACCGAAACTGGCCGAACGAGGTAGTTACACCAGGTTTCTTTTATTGCAATCCCATTTGGTCGGATGGGGTGGGTCAGGAAAAATCTACGTGCCCATTTCACCGCGACAGCCTCCGCACGGAGCCGCTTACTCCACCCCAAACATGCGCTTTTCAAATACAAAGCGCTTAAGGAAAAAATTGTAGAAGAATACGATGCTGGTGGAAATGAGTTTGGTGATAAACTGGTGTTCGTTGAGATAAGGCTGGGTGGAAAGCAAATAAATAATAGTGGAGCTGATGGCCATTCCACCAGCGGATACGGCCATGGATCCAATGAAGGCCTGGTATCCGGGGCGCTGCATTTTAAAAACGAACGTACGGTGGAGCATGAAATTGACGAGCACGGAGGCCGTATAGGAAATGATATTGGTAGTTACCGGCGGAAATACCCGATGTACCAGGCTGAGGTAGATACCGTAATCGACCAGGGTTGCAACGAAACCAGAAGCAGCAAATCGCAACTGCAGGAAAAAAAAGCGAAGAAGCTTGTCGAAGGAAAAACGCATACGAAACAACTTAGGAGAATCAGGTGTCACCGGGCGGGTAGTTCAGGGTACAAAAACATTCCGAACGGGGGTCATTTTACCGGAGAAGCAGATGGTTGGTGCAGTTGTTCGGAACGGAAAAAATCCCGAATCTCCAGCCAGTTGTTGACTCTGGTAAACCGGTTTTCGTGAATGTTGTGGGAAGCGGTATAGAGAAGCCCTTGTCCATAGAATGTTTCGAGGTTAAATACATGGTCGTCGATGAGGTATTCAGCTTGAATGATGCTTTTATCACCGCAAAAAACAAAATTCTGCCAGGGGATAAACGGGAAGTGTTGGGTGAGCCAATCGTGCTTGTCTCCTAATGAGTTTCGAAATTCCTGGGCGGCCGACACGATGAAGATGTTGTAGTGTTCCATGAGCTCCTGGATGACGTCCTGGCTGTGTTCGATGACGGGCAGGTCGGCGAAAAAACCTGGTTTCAGGAGTTTGTCGCGGAGGTTTTCGGCTCCGGGCACGGTATATATCTTTTTTCCCCAGTATGTTTCACGGGTAGGGCGAAAGCCATATTCCTGTTCGTAGATATCCAAAAATTTGGGCATCACATCGGCGATGACCTCATCCATATCGATGGCAATCCGTGGCAGATGGTAAAACATAGGCTTAGTTGAGCGAAAACTGGCGATAGACCTCGGTGGATTGATGGAACATCAGCTCGGATACATAGGGTTGCATGTAATCGCAAAGCGGCATGGAAACGATTATTTCCATGATTTCAAACTCAGATTCTGCTTCCATGATTACCCATAGCACGGAGCGGTCGATAGCCAGGGAGTAGGACCGTACCTTACCCTGCACCATGAGCTGGTCGATGAAAGCGTGTTGATCGGGGATGCGTTCGAGGAAATCAGTTGATAGCTCCTCGGGAAGCTCGAATTCCACCATGAAAGATTTTTTACCCATTCGGTATTGTTTTAGTGTGGCTTTAGGCATGAAAAAGCAAAGGGCAGAGACGATTAGTCCCTGGATGGTTGTTCAGCCCCTGCCCCCTGTTTGGGGTATGCAGGTACTGGGTGTTGCAATAAATTTTCATACATAAGCGCATTGTGGTATCAATCTATAACAAAAAGCGAAAACTGGAAAAAAAAGTTGCATTCCCCGAAATATTAGCATGATTGGGTGGGCTCAATCGATGTAAAAGCCCATTTTCCCGGTTTGATAGTCGCGCATAGCTTCCATGATTTCGGTTTGATCATTCATGACGTAGGGCCCCCACTGAACGAGGGGTTCGTCCAGGGGCATTCCTGCGAGCAGGAGGGCGCGGGTATCCTGTTGGGCGGTGAGGACGATACCATCGCCATTGTTTCTAAAATGGAGCAGGGTGCGGTCTCCGTAGGAAAAATTGTGGTTGAGGGTCACTGACCCGTCGAGAATATACAAGCCGGCGTGGAAGGCAGCGGGAATTTCGAGCGGGCAGGTTGCGCCTTGCTTTATATGGATTCGGAGCAGCAGGATAGGGGAGAAGGTTTCAATGGGCGCTTTTTGATGGCCATATTCACCGGCGATGAGCTGTATGCTGGCCAGTGGATCGGCACAGGGGATGTGGGGGAAGTCGTCGGCTGCGAACTGTTGGTATCTGGGCTGGACGAGCTTATCTTTTTTGGGTAGATTTACCCATAGTTGGATACCTTCGAGGACACCCCCGGTCTCGCGATACGCGCTGCTGGCGCGTTCGCTATGAATAATGCCTTTTCCGGCGGTCATCCATTGCACATCGCCGGGGCCAATTATTCCCTCATTGCCGCGGCTGTCTTTATGGCGGATACTGCCGGAATACATCAGGGTAACGGGCTCAAAACCCCGATGCGGATGGGGAGCCAGGTCGATCGGGTCTTCTCCGGGGTAAGTTTCAAAAGGACCAAAGTGGTGAATGAGGAGAAAAGGGTCGATTTGACGGATTTGTTCTGTGGGAAGGGCCTGGAAGACAGGGAGATGTCCCATTTCAATTTCCTGAGCCAGAAAAATATGGGCAACGCTTCGAAGTGTTTGCATTGTTTAGGTATTTGTAGTCAATACACCTAACATGGCTGAATAGATGTGTGTCGGGCTAGTTTTTTTATAATGCGATGTATTGGGTAGTATCGCGTAATTGACGTGTTTATACATATTCTGATGGTGTTATTTTCGTTATATTGCGAAAAAAGCGATTTATGAACAGCAAATCTGCACTGGTATTTGGGTTGATTTTCTTTTCTATAGGAGTATTCGGCCAGTCTGTTTCTTGTTTTGATATCAGCATTGGTATTTTCTCGGAGCCTCGGAGGGAAGATTTTCAGGCATTGCATTCCCTGGGCTTTTTGTATGCATCTGCTACGGAAAACAATCATGCGCAGGTTTTCATGGGTACCTTTGAGTCCAGGGCGCAGGCGGAGAGCATGCTGGGAAGTGTGCGAAATGCGGGATACACGGGGGCAGTTTTGCAGGAGCATTTTTTTCGGGAGGGGCGTCAGGTATATGTAGTTCAGTTGGGAGCTGCAGATTTTCGAAGGCCGTTTAGCTGGGCGGTCTATGAAGGGGTTGCCGATCTTTGGGGGCTGGCTGGCACCGACATGGTGCGTTTGGTAACAGGCCCTTATCAGACGCAGGATGAAGCGAGGAAGGCGTTGCCGGCGCTTCAGGCGAAGGGGTTTAAAGATGCGTTTGTGCGCTCGGTCAATACGGTGCTACTGATTAGAATCGGTTCTTTTGAAACGGGAAATACGTTGAAAAAACCATTGATTGCCTTCAAATGGAATGAAGACCCTGCTGCTTCACCGGCTTCTCGTACGGCGGAGCCGTCGGTGCCTACTTCCTATGATACGGGGTTTGAAGGGAAAACGGGGATATCGTCCACTGTACCCCCTGTTTCGGTTACGCCAAGGGAATCACCTGCTCCGTCGATGGACCCTTCTTTGGCAGTGAAGGGGATAGTGTCACCGGTGCGCAGTAATGTCAAACGCCGGGCTGCCCTGGAGTTGCAAAAAATACTGAAGGAAGGAAAGTACTACGAAGGGAGCCTAGACGGATTTTATGGGCAAGGTACGGCGCAGGGGTACGAACAGGCGCTTGCCCGGAATAATATGTTGGTCATGTATCGGTTGTTGGTGGGCAGCAATCTGGCGGTATCGGGTTCAGGGGATGGTTTACAGGCCGCTTTGGACCATCTGACCGACGATGCGCGGTCTATCCGCACCGTGGAAAGTTCGGCTGATCCGGTCGCATTGGCTTATCAGGCGTATGCGCTCTATATTGCCCGGGGTCCTTCGGTGGAGGTAAACAACCGGATGAACGAGGCCTTACATCGGGCGTACGCGTCGAAGCCGACAGGGGTGTTTTCGGCGTTTGATTATCAGGCGAGTTATGCCTATAACGACCTCAATCAGCTCATTCTGCACTTGTACTATATCCATGCGGCACCCAAAGTAACCTATACCGCCCCCTGCTGGCTGTCGAAAAAACATCCGCAGGAGTCGGCTCGGGCACAGTCTATTCTTCGTGGACAGCAAATTCCCATCGAACGGGTTGCTGTCTGTGATGCTTTCTCCGAATGGGAAGAAGTTCGGATGCTGGAGTCGATGGCATCGGATATTGGTGCGGAGGAGGTGGTGTTGGCGAAGCTGTCGGAGGCAGCCGCTGCCCGAGCCGCCTTGTTTGCAGCCGCTCGTCCATTGAGTGAAGCGATGCAGCGCGATTTGGAAAACTGGCATACCGCCTTTATGAATAACCTGCACAACTGGGAAGGCAGAGACCCTTTACACCGGCATTTACTGAATCCGTTCCGGCTGCTATTTTATCAGGGAGCTATCCGCATGGAAGATTTTTTCATGGATAAGGGGTTTGGCTCAGAAGAAGCAAAATACCTGGCATTAGCTACGCTGCGGACGATTGTCGGGCCCCGTATGACGCGCTTTCAGTAGTCAGCGAACGGCTTCAAAGGACATTTCCAGCCGGCAGGGAATCGCTTGTGGAGAGACACGGTACAGGTAAAACCAAATTTCGAGCTTGAACCGATCTTTTGCCAGCAGGCGTTTGGCATCAATAAGGGTAGGCAGAAGCTTTATCTGAGCGCCTACCCGCTCAATACCCAATCGGTCGATATAAAAGATTTCTTCGGCCCGTGTACAGGAAGCGGACCCTTGTGGGCACATCCGCACGGAAATTTCTTCTATAAAATTTAAATTGCTGAAATCCAGTGCGGTAATCTGGGCAGCAAATGGCTGTATAGCCGCCAGTGCCGATGTGTCGGTCTGGTAGGTATCGAGATAATAGCGCAGATTGCTTGAAAAATCGTCGAGAACGAGTGTTTTGGGGATGACACCTGGAGCCAGACCAGCGGGTATGGTGAAGGCAATATTGGGGTAGTTCATCTCAAATATGCGTTGCCGGTCGTCGCGTTTGCAGGCCAGGGCTAAAGTGGCGATACCAGCTACTGCCACCAGCACATGTCGTATTTTCTTTCTTTTCATACCTACCTAACGCAGGATTGCTAAAACCCATTTTTTCTGTACCGATAAATGTAATTACCTTCGACGGGTAAATAGATACTTCCATGGGAGAACGGAAAGTCGTATCCGTTTCAGATCAGGAAATCCGGCAACATTTTACCCGCAGCCTGATCAAAGATATGCAAGCCTTGGATTATTTGCTCCACCAGGGCTGGTTTGAAGAAGATATAGTGCGTATTGGCGCAGAGCAGGAAGTGGTATTGGTGGATTCCAGGACCCTCAAACCTGCGCCCATCGCTATGGAGGTACTTGGTACGCTGAAAGAAAATCCTTCTATTGTAACGGAGCTCGCGAAGTTTAATCTGGAAATAAACCTGGAGCCCAGGGTGTTTGCAGGGGGGTGTCTGGAGGAAATGGAGGAGGAGCTGCAACGCCAGTTGGCACTCATTCGAACGAAGTTGGAACCCTTCCGGGCAGACCTGGTATTAACCGGTATTCTCCCCACTATTCGGAAGCACGACCTGGAGCGGCACAACCTGACACCCTACGAACGCTACCACCTGATGCTGGAATCGTTTGACGCCCAGCAGCTCGGTAATGGATACGAATTGCGGCTACACGGCATCGACGAGCTGCTGTTGCGCCATGATTCCCCTCTGCTGGAAGCCTGCAATACCAGCTTTCAGTTGCATCTTCAGTGCGCACCTTCGAATTTTGTCGCCTTCTACAACATCGCACAAGCGCTGGCGGGACCGGTGCTGGCTATCGCTGCTAATTCTCCCGTGGTGTTTGGCCGCCGGCTATGGCATGAAACGCGGATTGCATTGTTCCAGCAGTCGGTGGACGTGCGCGTCGTACATGAGCACCTGCGCGAACGCAGCCCCCGGGTGAATTTTGGCTCCGGATGGCTCGAGTCCTCTATACTCGAAATTTACCGCGAGGATATCGCCCGCTTCCGGCCACTGATTTGTGCAGAGATCCCGGAAGACGCGCTGGCAGAAATCCGGAATGGACACACCCCGGGATTGCACGCACTGCGCGTCCACAACTCAACGGTATATCGATGGAATCGACCCTGCTATGGAATCAGTCCAGGAGGCAAACCACACCTGCGCATAGAAAACAGGGTGTTGCCCGCCGGTCCAACCGTATTAGACCAAATGGCCAACGCCGCGTTTTGGCTGGGCACTATGTACGGCTTATACAATACATCGCCGGATATTCGCACTAAAATGAGCTGGGAGGACGTACGGGATAATTTTGAAAAAGCGGCGCGCTATGGTATAGATTCTAAATTCACCTGGTTCGACGATCAGAAGATAAGCGCCTGTGACTTGATTGTACAGGAGTTGCTCCCCTTGGCTCGCAACGGGTTGGCAGCGCAGGGAATCCATAAAACATCCATCGATAAATACCTGGGCGTGATTGAAGAGCGCGCCCGCCTGCATCGCAACGGCGCCCGCTGGCAACTCCGGGCATTTACAAAGCTCAAAAAAGAAACCAACAACGACGAAGCACTCCGCGCGATGACCTGGAGCATGCTCCGCAACCAAACCGCCGGAAAGCCCGTTCATACCTGGGATATGCCTGAACTCAGCGACCTGACAGATTACCACCCGGCCGGTTTACGGGTGGAAGCATTTATGCAAACCGATTTCATGACCGTTCAACAAGACGACCTCATAGATATGGTGGCTCAGTTGATGGAATGGAAAAAAATCAGATATATCCCTGTAGAAGATAGTCGGGGTCGTATTAGTGGGTTGATAACACACGCCGTTTTACTTCAGCACTTTTTGCGCAGCCACTATCCGGATGAAGAACAAAAAGTGCTGGTTCGGGATATTATGATCCGCGAACCGGTTTGTATCTCTCCCCAAACGACCGTACGGGAAGCCATGCGCATCATGCAGGAACACCAGCCCGGCTGCCTGCACGTAGTGGAGAACGGAGAGCTCGCCGGCTTGATAACCGAGCAGGAATTCCTTCATATCACCGCCCGGCTCATGGAACGTCTCGAATGAGCGCGGGCGCAAAACTATTTTTTGAAAATTAGGCCGCAATCCGGGGTTGCCCGGCGAAAAACCATGAAAAAGCTTACTTTTGCAACGCTTTTACGGACAATAGTTGTAAACAGATAAAACGAAGACGTATGCCTTTCGATCTCCCAATGATAAAGGCGGTATATGCAGCCTTTCCCACGCGTGTAGCAGAAGCACGCGCCGCCCTGGGACGCCCGCTTACGCTGGCCGAAAAAATATTGTATATGCACCTGCATCCGGATTCTCCTACGCAGGCTTATAGCAGGGGTAAAGACTATGTATTTTTTGCCCCGGATCGCGTGGCCATGCAGGACGCTACTGCTCAGATGGCCCTGCTCCAGTTTATGATGTGCGGCCGCAATACTACCGCCGTTCCTTCTACGGTACACTGCGACCACCTGATTCAGGCCGAATTGGGCGCCGAAAAAGATTTGAACACAGCTAAGGATGTCAACTCGGAAGTATATGATTTCCTGGCTGCGGTATCCAATAAGTATGGTATCGGCTTCTGGAAGCCCGGTGCCGGTATCATCCACCAGATTGTGCTGGAAAATTATGCCTTTCCAGGTGCAATGATGATTGGTACCGATTCTCATACCCCAAACGCAGGCGGATTGGGCATGCTGGCCATCGGCGTAGGAGGGGCAGATGCAGTAGATGTGATGGTAGGGATGCCCTGGGAACTGAAAATGCCCAAGCTGATTGGCGTCAAGCTTACCGGAAAACTGAACGGCTGGGCCTCTCCTAAAGATGTAATCCTCAAAGTAGCCGGTATCCTGACTGTAAAAGGCGGTACCGGAGCGATCGTGGAGTATTTCGGCCCTGGTGCAGAGGCGATGTCCTGTACCGGAAAAGGAACGATTTGCAACATGGGTGCTGAAATTGGCGCTACGACGTCCACGTTTGGTTATGATGACTCCATGGGACGCTATCTGCGTTCGACCGGAAGAGCAGAAATAGCAGACCTGGCAGATGGTATCCGCGAACACCTCACCGGCGACCCGGAATGCTACGCACAGCCTGAAAAGTATTTCGACCAGGTGGTCGAAATCGACTTGTCTTCGCTGGAACCACATATCAACGGTCCGTACACACCGGATTTGGCATGGCCGATCTCAAAGTTTGCCGAAGCGGTAAAAGAAAATGCATATCCACAAAAGCTGGAAGTGGGGCTGATCGGATCTTGCACCAACTCCTCGTATGAGGATCTCGACCGGGCAGCTTCCGTGGCGCGCCAGGCAAAAGTGAAAAAACTGAAAGCAAAGGCCGAGTTCACCATCACACCGGGTTCTGAGCAAATTCGATATACCGTAGAGCGCGACGGACAGTTGGCTGCATTCGAGGAAATAGGTGGGGTAGTTATGGCTAATGCCTGTGGCCCTTGTATTGGTCAGTGGGCGCGTCATACCGACGATCCTACCCGCGCCAATTCTATCATTACCTCCTTCAACCGCAACTTTTCCAAGCGCAATGACGGCAATCCGCAAACGCGCTCTTTTGTAGCCTCACCGGAAATCGTCACCGCGATGGTCATCGCGGGCGACCTGGCATTTAATCCGCTTACGGATACGCTGATCAATGAAGAAGGGCAGGCCGTAAAACTGGATCCACCGGCAGGTGATGAATTGCCCGCAAAAGGCTTCGCCGTAGAAGACGCTGGGTATGTCGCTCCCGCCGCAGACAATGTGGCCGTAGCGGTGAGTGTGTCGCCTTCTTCCAGCCGTCTCCAGCTGCTCGAGCCATTCCAGCCTATTACTTCGGCTCAGCTCAGCGGAATGCGCATCCTCATAAAAGCAAAGGGAAAGTGTACCACGGACCATATTTCTATGGCTGGCCCCTGGCTGGAGTTCCGCGGCCATTTGCAAAACATCGCCCGCAATACCTTTATCAGCGCGATCAACTATTTCAATGGGGAAATGAACAGCGTGCTGAACTATGTGGAAAATAAATACCTCCCCGTGCCAGAATCCGGACTGGCCTACCGCAACGCCGGTATCGGTACCGTTGTTTTCGGCGAGGAAAACTATGGAGAAGGCTCTTCCAGAGAGCACGCAGCGATGCAGCCGCGTTACCTCGGCGTAAAAGCCGTAATTGTGAAATCCTTCGCACGGATTCATGAGACGAACCTCAAAAAGCAGGGTATGCTGGCATTGACGTTTGTGCATCCGGAAGATTACGAAAAAGTACGGCAGGACGACGCTATCTCCATCCTCGGATTCGATGCGATGGTGCCCGGTACCAACCTCACCGTCGTGCTGGCACATTCCGATGGAAGTGAAGAGCGCTTCGAAGTAGCACATACCTACAACGACCAGCAGATTGAGTGGGTGCGGGCAGGTTCCGCACTGAACAAAATCCGCCAGGGAATGGGGATGGCTTAATAATAGCCCAGGTCGGGAGCACGGTTTTTTGCCGAGCACCTATCTATATAAAACGATGTCTTTTTTGACGGAGCTCTCTCCTGTCGGAAAAGGCATCGTTTTTTTATATCCTTTTGCAGGCGTTGAATGGCAAGAAAGCTATTCGACGTGTTGCGATGGAATATTTCAGCAAAAAAACGGAATTTGCAGAAATGGAGTAGCCAACTTTATAGGCAGGACATACTTTCACGCCAGGGAGTTCCAGAATCCCCCGGAGGCAACCAGCTGTTCGGGATGATTTTTCAAAATAAAAAATTCAATAACCATGTGGAGAGAATTCAAAGCGTTTGCCCTCAAAGGAAATATGCTGGATATGGCAGTGGGTATTATCATTGGTGCGGCATTTGGGACTATTGTGAGCTCGCTGGTACAGGATATCCTGATGCCGGTATTGTCAATGGTCTCCGCTACGCCGGATTACAGCAACCTATTTATTTTGTTAAAAACACCTGAAAAAGCAGGCGTATCCCTATCCTCGGTCGATGAAATCCGCAACGCAGGGGGTGTGGTGCTGGCGTATGGGAAATTTATCAATGCAGTTATTTCTTTTCTGATAGTATCTATGGCGCTCTTTTTTGTGGTGAAAGCGGTGAATCGTTTGAAGGCCAACGAAGAGGCTGCTACGGCTGGTCCCAGCTCGGAACAACTGCTGGCCGAAATCCGCGATTTGTTAAAAGACAGGAAGGTTTAAGTCTTACGTTGGCTGGTGGAACAAGCCAGGTAAAGCCTGTCGAGGATGATGGGCATTTTTTTAATGCGGCTAATAATTATTGGTTTCTCAAAAAAATCTGTTTCTTAGGCGAACAAAATACATGCTCAATGAAATTTACGCAGCTGTTTCGCCAGAAACCAATCGGGCTGTTGGACAGGGAGGAAGATTCCCACGGACTTAGCCTGAACAGAACGCTTGGAGTGCGCGACCTCACGTTTATGGGTGTTGCCGCTGTAATTGGAGCGGGCATCTTTTCAACCATTGGAAGTGCGGCGTACAATGGAGGGCCGGGCGTGATTTTTCTCTTTATCCTCACGGCCGTAGCGTGTGGTTTCACGGCATTATGCTATGCGGAGTTTGCCTCCCGTGTACCTGTTTCGGGAAGCGCATACACCTATTCATACGTAACTTTTGGCGAAGTCATTGCCTGGATTATCGGTTGGGCGCTTATCCTGGAGTATGCTATTGGCAATATTGTAGTAGCTATTTCCTGGAGTTCGTATTTCAGCAATATCCTGGAGGCGGTACATATCAACTTACCCGCCTGGCTGCAGGTGGGGTATCAGCCGGCTCAGTTGGCCTACGAGCAGGCGCTCTCGGAAGGAAAGCCGGTAGAAGGCCTGGTGTATCAGACCGCACCGGTTATCATGGGGGTACGGGTTATTTTGAACCTTCCTGCACTGGTGGTTGTGGTGCTCGTTACCTGGCTGGCGCTGATTGGAATAAAGGAAAGTAAAAATAGTGCCAACGCGATGGTATGGTTGAAGTTAATCATCTTGGCTTTTGTAGCAGTGGTAGGGTTGGGCTATATTTTTTCAAACGATACTACGAGCAACTGGTCCCCCTTCTTGCCCAATGGAATGCACGGTGTATTGCGGGGTGTCTCGGCGGTATTTTTTGCCTACATTGGTTTTGATGCTATTTCTACTACCGCTGAAGAATGCAAAAACCCCCAGCGGGATTTACCCCGCGGTATGATGTACTCGCTGATTATTTGTACGGTCATTTATGTAATTACGACGCTGGTTATTACGGGGATGGTCAATTATGCTGAATTTGCCGGCGTAACCGACCCGATTGCTTTTGTGTTCGAAAAACTGAATATGAAGCGCATTGGATTCCTCGTTTCGGTGAGTGCGGTGGTGGCGGCTACCAGTGTACTGCTGGTTTTTCAGTTGGGACAACCGCGCATCTGGATGAGTATGAGTCGCGACGGGTTGCTGCCCAAGCGTTTTGCATCCATCCATCCTAAATACAAAACACCTGGTTTTTCTACTATTATAACGGGCTTGCTGGTAGGCATACCGGTCGTTTTTATCGATGACCTGTTGGTAACAGACTTGACCAGCATCGGCACCTTGTTTGCTTTTTTCCTCGTTTGTGGTGGGGTGTTGCTGCTTCCGAAGGTGGAGAAAGAACCAGGCAAATTCAGCCTGCCCTACATCAATGGCCGGTATATTGTGCCGGTACTGGTAGCGGTTGTCTTGTATTTTTCCGTGCATCGCGCACAGGAAGCCTTGCTGCATATCGGACATGAAGGATACCAGGAGTTGCTGTTCTTGTTGTTTTTGGTACTGGCTGTTGGTATGGCTATTATGTCTTTCATACGGCATTTTTCGCTGATTCCTGTATTGGGACTATTGTCCTGTGCGTACCTAATGATAGAAATACCCGCTCGAAGCTGGCTGGTGTTTTTTGGCTGGATGGCTATCGGGTTGGCTATTTACTTTATGTACAGCTTCCGGCATAGTCGCCTGGCTGCACATGCATAGGCAGAGTTGGCCGTTCATTTTCGTCTGGGTACTGCTAGTTGGATTCATTGGTGTGGCCGGATGGTCTTGCGCTCCGCGGATTACCTGGCCAAGAGCAACGGCTGGCTATACCGGAACCGCCTTTTTTCAGGATGCATGTGCGATGGGTTGGCGTGCCAGGGATTCCCTCGCCGTTCGGGCATTTTTAGATGGACATACGCCTTCTTTTTTTAAAAAATTTAAGGCAGTAAGGATAGAAGCTCCGGATTCACTGACGGGAAAAATGATTCGGGGGCGCTTTTTTGTTGCGCCGGATTATTTTTGTATTGGTACGTCAAGGGACTGGAGTAGGGTTCCATTGACGCCTATGGCTGCGCAGCGTATTGCGGATACGTTGGGTTGTACCCTGCCTACCAGGAAGATGGTCGATGCTATTTGGCGTATGGCTCGGGTGCAGCTTACGCCAGTTCCTATGTATGCCTATAGAGACAGCACGCCTACCATGTGGCATCATCACCTCATCATTGAAGGGCAGCGCCAAGGACGGCGTGGTCTTATTGCCGGTATTAAAAAGGATGTAGTACAAAGTAATCGCCTTTTAGAGGCTGGCCGCTCAGACCGCGTGGCTATTTATGGCTGGCATTACCCGAATGGACGCCCTATACAGCCTTTATATACCGGGCATATCAATTGGTATGTGGATTATAGCCATGGGATTCGGCTGGTGAGCAAGCGGGTGCGCGTTGTGTTGCCGGGTAAAGTAGCTCCCAGATGGATGGATATTGCTGAGGTGCTACAGGATGAGCGGCTGCGCCCATTGCTGAGCGATGAAATACGCTGAGAGACAGCACCTCGTGCGGCTCAGGGCAGATGAACTGGGTTAGAGAAAAGATCCTTTGTACAAGTACTCTTTTGGGTTGTACCCCCTGAAGGGCAGGTCAATTCCAGGGCAACCGGTCTGAAAAATCGTAGAAATACTATGCGTAAGGAATAGGGGGAGTGACGTATTGAGTACATCATATCTTTGAACCAACACAAAGAGTTATGATGCGTGTCTTGTTTTTACTCATTTTTTTAAGTTCCGGTATTTCGTTGCTTCACGCGCAGCGTCAGGAAACGGTGTTTGGGCACAATAGCCTGGATATGACGGGATTTTGGTACTCCAATACCAATAATTTTTCTTTTTTCGAAGAAGATTCAGAGTATTTTTCCGGAGGAAATATTGGGTTTGAGTTCAACAAAAGCCTCATACTAGGCTGGGCCTGGCAGCGGTTGTCGGGCGTCGGTACCTTGCCGGGATCAGGAGGTGAATCCTTTGACATGAAGCACGACGGGCTGATGATTGGGTATGTGCCGGCCTCTCACAAGGTGATACACCCATACATCAGTGTAATGGGAGGGTCCGGACGGCTCGATTACAAAGGAGATCGAGAGCGAATTTTTGTAGTAGAGCCAGCGGTAGGTCTGGAGATTAACTTGTTTTCCTGGTGGCATCTCGGGGGAGAAGCAGGGTATCGGCTCGTAGGAGATGTAGATGCAGTGGGTGTAGATGGAACGGATTTTTCTTCTCCCTTTTTACAGCTCCAATTCCGTTTTGGATTTTCTAATCGGTGGCGTTAAGTGCCCGTGGGTATCAAAATGGGAGTCCCATTCCTTATTTGACAGCAAGATCAGTAGGAATGGGACTCCGGTTGTTTAGTGGGAATGCCCTTCATGTCCGGTTTTTTCGGCCGGATCATTTTTTACATAATCCATGCCGCAAGCCGGGCATTTGCCTGGGTCTGCGCTACCACTGCCGGGGCAGTGCATCGGGCAAATATAGGCGGAGGTGTACTCTGGGCCGGATTCGTCTGCGGTAGCAGGCATTTCCTTGGCATCAGCTTTTTTGCTCGTGTCAGCGGCATGGTCGTGCTTGCCGCCGCAAGCGCTGAGAACGAGGGCTAGGCTCAATCCGAAGATAGCCATAAAGGATTTAACGCGCATGTCGGTAAGGTTTTAATGTAGGAAAGATAGAAAAATAATTAGAGTTTTGCCGGCCGCTCGTACTTACAGCATCCATGGAGTGCATTGTACACGGCATCCGGTGCGCGTACCTCATCGGTGTCGTGCCCAACGGAAGCGACTTTTTCTTTGATTTCCATCAGGGTAACTTTTTTGGAATCGTATGATACGGAAAGCATTTTGCTTTCGGTACTCCAATCGGCGGTGCGCACTCCGGAAAGTTCTTTGAGGGCTCCTTCAATCCGGCGTTCGCACATTCCACAGTTGCCGTACACCATGATTTCTGCTGATTTGATTCCCCCTTTTTCGGATTTTGGCATAGGGATACTTCCGTAAATAGACTGGGCGCTCGCCTGTGTGCAGGTAGCCAATAAAATAGCCAGACAGCTAATGAAAAATTTCATGTGTGTTGATTTATGGTTGAAAAAATGATGAAATAAGGCATGGGTAATGGGTATTGGAGGTTGGGTTATGGAAAAGAATCCTGCACCACGCCGCAGGTAAGCATCTCGTCGCCGAAATAGGGGTTGCGAATCTCTTTTTGGCTGCTCACCCAGTCGCCTCCCTGGTTGTTAAAGGCCATTGGGCAATGCTGGATATACAAGGCGGCCTCCGTTTTGCCGGCGATTTGAATCACTTCAATTAGTACTTCTGATAGAAACAGAAATTCCTTTCGTTGGAGTTTGATTTGTTGGTTACTACTTATTTTTCGGGCATGTGCGAGGAGGCTGCCGGAGCGGGGCTGCCACCATTGCTGAAAATCAGTGGGCATGTTTTCTGTCGGCATGGATAGTAAGGCATCTGTTAGCTTTTTTGCCTGACGGGCCGCTTCGTCTGGGCTGCTTCGTACGAGGTTGTCTTTTAGCAGCAGGTATTCGCGCAGTACCCGATTCCAGGAACTGGAAAAACCAGGGGGTATGGGTGGGGGTTGCATGGAGAGGGTTGTACCGGCGTTTTTTGCCTGCACCATCCTGTTCATCATACTTTGCTGATTGTTGAGCTGTGCAGCGGCATCGATGGCAAAGACACCTTGGGTGACGATTTCCTCTCCTGCCTGTACACCGGAAAGCACCTGAATACCTTGGTCGGTAGAAGCACCGAGCACCACTTCGCGAAATTCAAAAGTAGGAACGGTGGTATTAGGTTGGCGTACATAGACGACGGAGCGTAGCCCGGTCCATAGCACGGCTGTTTTAGGAACGACCAGCGCGGTGGTATTGGTTGGGCGTATCCGGGCGTCTGCTTCAATGAACATACCTGGTTTGAATAGCCCTTTGGTATTGTCCAGTTCAGCGCGTAGGGCGACCGTTCGGGATTCGGGGTCTAGTAGGGGGTCAACGAAGGTGATGCGGGCGAGAAAGGACTGGCCGGGTACAGAAGGGGTGGTGATACGAACCTGACTTCCGAGGGGTAAATGAGGTAAATCGCTTTCATACGCTTCGAGTAGAGCCCATACGCGGGATAAATCCATCATATCAAATAATACGTCTCCTTCTTTGACATAGTCTCCTACGGATACCTGGCGGGATGTGATGATACCGCTATGGTCGGCCACCACGTGCACTTCTCGTTGGATTTTGCCGGAGCTTTCCAGTTGAGAAATGAATGCATCGGGTAATTTCCAGCTCCGGAGTCGGGTACGTGCCGCTTCCAGTAGCGCGGGTCGGTTATCTTTAAGCCGGAGTGCTTCCAAAAATTCGCGTTGGGCATTGACGAGTTCGGGGGAGTACATGGTGGCGATGGCTTGGCCTTTTCGCACGCGTTCTCCGGTGAAAGTAGTAAATAGCCGTTCGATGCGTCCATCAAAATGGGTGGTCTGTGCGATGGCGAGGCGTTCGTCGGCAGCAATTTTGCCACTTATTTTTAAGTTTTTTTCGCCAGCGCTCCCTAGTCCGATGACAGTAGTTTCAATATCAGCGAGCTTGAGTGCTTCCGTGCTCATGGTCAGTTGGGTAGTTTGTGCCCCATTAGGCTGTCCCAGCGGAGTGAGTTCCATTTGGCAAAGTGGGCAGATGCCGGGTTCTTTTTGCCTGATTTGCGGGTGCATGGCACAAGTGTATTCGAGATGGTCGGTGTGGGGCGTGGGTTCGGATGTATGCACGGTACCTTTGGAATTTCCAAAGATTAGGTAGCCCATTCCGATACCTGCGAGGAGGCATGCAAGGGCTACGAAAAGGATGGTATTGCGTTTGCTTTTCATGGTGTTATTAGTTTAGCTGGCGTTCCAGTTGGGCGACGGCCAGATGGCTTGCGACAATAGCCCGAATCGCATCGAGCTGAATCATGAGGAGTTGTTCTTCGTATTGAAGCAGCGTGTTCAATCCGGTACCGTTGGCACTGAATTGTTCTCTGCTTATTTCGAGTGCAGATTGTACGAGAGGAGTTTGGGTTTGGGTGAGGGCGAAGTCGATTTCGGCACTTTTCAAGGAAGTAAAGGCCTGTTCGATGTCTGTGCTAATTTGGTTATTTCGCTCCCGTTGAGCCATTTGAATGCTTTCCTGGAGGTACTGTTCTTCTCTGTTTCGGGAACGGTACAGTTCCTGGAACAAGGGTACGCGCACCGTTAACTGTGGCATCCACATATCGCGTCCGCTACCCGAATCATCATTTGAGGCGCGCTGCATGACAGCATAATCCAATCCGGCCATGATTTCGGGTTTTGATTCCAAGGCATTGATTTGCTGGCGCTGTTGAGAGGCTTGCTGGCCGAGGCGTAGCATAACCAAGGCAGGATGGGTTTGGCTTGCCTGCGAATAAATGGAATCGCGCAACAACGGGAGCTGGGCGAGTGCGGCTTCCTGTTGGACAAACACAGGTTCAGTGGGTGTTCGCCCCAGTGCTAGGTTTATTTCGTAGAGTGGGGAGCGGCGTTCGTTGTCGATGCGTTGAATCTGTTGGGAGAGGGCTTGTTGCCGGAGCTGAATAGCCAGTATATCGGGTAGGGTACCTTTGCCGGATTCAAAATTTGCATGAGCGAGTCGTTCGAGTATTTCGAGTAAGGAGAGATTTTTATGTAAGACTCGGATGCTTTGTTCCAGTTCGTATAGTTTCCAGTAGGCCTGCCGGATTTGAAACCGAAGATTCCGCTGAAGGAGGCTGGCTTCTTCGCGTACGAGATTTGTTTCGGTGCTTGCCAATTGTTGGTTGAGCAGGCGAGCCCCTTTGCGGGGTATTGGTTGCATGATGCCGGCGGTAGCCGTGGGCAGCATACTTCGGTTGGGAATAGGCCATGCGATAGCGCTTAGGCTGGCTTGTGGCTCCGGCCATTGCCACGCTTGTGTTTGCCGTTCCTCCATGGCCTGCACTTTTCGATATACGGATTGCAAGCCCGGGTTACTGGAAGGAATGAGTGCAATCAGGCTATCCGGGGATTGACCGATGAGTATAGTACTGCTCAAGAAGAAAGCTATAATGGGAATATATTTCATTGGGCATTGTTTTTTCTGTGCCAGCGATTTTCCTGCCAAAGGCAGTAAAGTACCGGAACGATAAAAATGGAAATGATTTCGATGAATAGCCCACCAAAAGCGGGGATGGCCATTGGTGCCATGATGTCGGCTCCTCTGCCTTCGGCGGTAAGTATGGGTAGGTATCCGAGTAAGGTGGTAGCGGTTACCATCATAGCTGGCCGTATGCGGCGGTTGGCACCGTCGAGTACCGTTTGTCGAATGGCGGGTATAGAGTCGGGTTGCGCTTCCTTAAACCGAGCTTGTAAAAAAGTAGCCATCAGCACACCATCATCCGTCACAATGCCAAATAGGGCGATGAACCCTACCCAAACGGCTACGCTGAGATTGACAGGGTGTACGCGAAATAGATCCCGCATGTTTTCTCCCAGCAGGGAGAAGTTCAAAAACCATGGTTGTCCGTACAGCCAAAGCAGAATGAAGCCGCCGGCAAAGGCGATGAGTACTCCGGAGAATACCATACCGGAAATCAATACCGATCGAAACTCCAGGTATTGAATCAGGAAAACGATGAGTAGGGTAAGGGGCAGAATCAGGGCTAATCGGCTAGCTGCCCGAACATGCTGTTCGTAGTTGCCTGCAAACCGGAAACTTATACCATGCGGCACCTCTAATACGCCATGCTCAATTAGTGTTTCCAAGTGTTGTTGTACTTTCTCGACTACATCTACTTCTGCATAGCCGGTTTCTTTGTCAAACAGCACATAGCCTACCAAAAAACCGTCTTCGCTCTTTATCATTTGTGGACCTTGGACGTAGCGGATATCGACCAGGTCACCAAGTGGAATCTGTCCACGTTCGCTACGGGAAGGTATGCGTACACGGCGCAGCGCCTCCGGGTCACTGCGCAGTTCCCTTGGATACCGTACCCGCACCATATACCGCTCCCTCCCTTCTACTGTCTGAGTGAGCGCGGTACCGCCTATCGCTGCCTGAATATAATCTTGTACCTCCTGCATACTCAGCCCATGTCGGGCAATTGCCTCTCTCGAAACGGCAAGCTCCAGGTAGGGTTTGCCTTCTATACGTTCGGCAAATACGGCGGCGTCTTTTACCCCTTCCACGTCGCGCAGGTGTTTTTCCAACTGGAGGCCAAACGCTTCTATGGCAAAAAGGTCGGGGCCTTTTACCTTGATACCCATAGGGGATCGCATTCCTGTTTGTAGCATGACCAGACGGGTCTCGATAGGTTGTAGCCGGGGCGCAGAGGTTACCCCCGGAATATTTGTAACCCGTACAATCTCTGCCCAAATATCATCCGGAGAGCGGATATGGTCGCGCCATTGCCGGAAATAGCGGCCATTGGGGTCTTCCACCAACTGCCCGAGGCTATCGCGCACATACTGCCCGTCTGTATCGATCCGAAACCGCTTCCGGCGTCCATCGGCGTCGGTCAGATATTCCGACTTGTAGAGGATGACATTTTCGTACATGTTGATGGGTGCGGGATCGAGGGCGCTTTCAGCACGGCCCAGCTTACCTACTACCTGCTCCACTTCCGGTATGGCAGATACCGCCATGTCGAGCAGCCGAAGGTTTTTTAGATTTTCCTGTATGCCGGCGTGCGGCATAGCAGTTGGCATGAGCAGAAACGACCCCTCATCCAACGCGGGCATGAATTCGCGCCCGCTGTGCATGAATATCCATACACCGGCGCTGATAAGGGTCAGCGGAAGGAGTAAAAACAACCATTTTACTTCGAGCAGTACCCGTAGGATAGATCGATAAATAACCGTCATGAAAAACAAGAACCCCAAAATGCTGCCGAGTGTTAGGAGTACAAATAGATAATTGATAAACAAGCCTTTATCTACTCCCATCGGCATCCAGAGATGGGTGATTGGCAATCCGACCAATGCAGCAAAAAGAATATTTTTTGCTTTTTCGACTTGCTGTTGGCGCACTACCTCGAGGCGGGGAGCTAGCCAGGTCGTGATGAGTCCGATGAGTCCGACCGACAACAGTATCCCGGCTCCTGTGACCGGGCTTCCGGAAAGTAACAGCGCAAATCCGGTAGCCAACAACAACAGGTTGCCCACCAATCGCCATAATCTACGGGGGGTAGGAATAGAAAATAGGGCATGAGCCAGCGGCGGCAATGCAACTATGGCCAGAAAAATGGCCGCTCCCAGTGCAAACGTTTTGGTGAAGGCCAATGGTCGGAAAAGTTTTCCTTCCGCACCTTCCAGTGCAAAAACCGGTAAAAAACTCACCATGGTGGTCAATACAGCCGCCACTACGGCAGAAGCCACTTCCGTAGCACCCTTGTAGATGGTGGTATGCAGTGCCTCTCCCATTGGGCGACGCTCCATGCGGTGTACAATGCTCTCAGAAAGTACAATCCCCACGTCAACCATGGTGCCAATCGCAATGGCAATGCCCGATAAGGCTACAATATTGGCATCGACCCCCGCATACCGCATGATGATGAAGGTGATGAGTACGGCTACGGGGAGCAGACCGGAGATAATCGCAGAGGCACGTAGGTTGAAAAGTAAAATCAGGATGACGATGGTCGTCACTAAAATCTCCTGGGCCAGATTGCTGTATAAGGTGCCCAGTGTTTCGCGTATCAGGGTGCTGCGGTCGTAGAAAGGAATAATCCGAACCCTGGAAACGGTACCGTCTGCCAGTGTTTTGGATGGTAGCCCGGTTTCGAGCTCGGCAATTTTTTCTTTTACCTGATCAATTACTTCCAACGGATTGGCACCATAGCGAGCGACTACGACGCCGCCAACGGCCTCCGCACCGGATTTGTCCAAGGCACCCCGACGGGTGGCAGGACCTATATTGACATGGGCAATATCGGCAATTCGGATAGGGATATTGTCGCGTACCCGCACCACCGCTTTTTCGATGTCGGATAGTTGTTCGATATAGCCAAGGCCCCGAACATAGTATTCGGCGAGGTTGATTTCCATAGTCTGTGCGCCAATATCCAGATTGGAGTTGCGTACGGCTTCCATGACGTCTGCCAGGGTCACATCGTATATGCGCATCGCTTCGGGTTGAACATCTACCTGGTATTCCCGTACAAAACCGCCTACCGAAGCTACTTCCGCTACGCCTTCGGCAGCGCTTAGCCCATAGCGAACATAATAATCCTGAATAGATCGGAGCTCCTGAGGCGTCCACCCCCCCGACGGTTTTCCGGATTCGTCGCGTCCTTCCAGCGTGTACCAAAATATTTGACCAAGGGCGGTGGCATCGGGTCCCAGAGCGGGTTGCACCCCTTCCGGAAGCAGTCCTGAAGGAAGCGCATTCAGCTTTTCCAGAATCCGGGAACGGCTCCAGTAGAATTCTACCGCATCATCAAAAATGACATAGATGCTCGAAAACCCAAACATGGAGGTCGATCGGATATCTTTTACCCCGGGCAACCCAAGAAGCGAGGTCGTCAATGGATAGGTAATCTGATTTTCGACATCTTGCGGGGATCGGCCCGGCCATTCCGCAAATACGATTTGCTGGTTTTCACCGATATCGGGGATGGCATCTACCGGAACGGGCTGACGGGGCAGACCCGGAATATGGAAATCGAAAGGAGCCGTGGCAAGCCCCCAGCCAATGAGCAGCGCCAGCAAAATGAAGGCAAGCAGCTTATTGTGCAGAAAAAAATAGATAATGCGCGAAAGCATAATGTTTAGGATTTGAACACGGAATGGCTAAAAGCCGCTGAAACAGAAAGGCATCTAATGGATGCATGCGCACTTTTTTGCCGCCGAACCATGCTGAAGAACAGGGGTAATAGCAAACCACCCCGATATTCGCAGCGAAACGAGCAGAAAAAAGCCAGCCTGTATGTGTTCAAATCCTGAAAACCCGATGACGTAAATAGATGGGCCTGGTGGGTGGTGGAAGGTCAAAAGCGGTATAATCCGAGAAGCCTTTGTCAGAAGGGGGTAAAACACGGACAGGGATAAAAACTATGGGTAGTACAGTGGGTAGGCCTGGGAAAAGCTTGAGCGGAGTAAAGCTATGAAACTGCGGGTGGGAGACCTTTAGGTAGGTAGATCGAGTGTCGCAGCATCCATTGTCCTGCAGGCTTTCTGTACGGGGGTGGTATGGGCAGGACGGTTGATTTTCCTGTACCTCCGAATGACAAAGGGGGGGTTGAACGAAAAAGGACTGGGAACGCAGGATCCCCTGGCAGTAATGCTTGTTGAGCAGCACACCGCTGGAGCTTACCAGAATAAGCAGAGCCAGGAGAATATGTCCAATTCGTTTCAGAAGAAAAATTTTGTGCAAATTAACGCCATTGCGCTAAATAATCAAGCACTGGGTACAGGCTCCGTTTTAAAGGCCGTATTTATCAGGTCATACGTGGTGATTATGCCAAGGAGTTGGTTTTGCTTATCGACGACGGGGATAGCGTGGAATAAATTTTCGCGAAAATACCCGGCAGCCGTTTCTATTAAATCATCTGGTTCCAGATGGGCTATATTTTTCGACATCACCTCTGCTACCAGGAGAGAGCGAAGCAGGGCATCGTTATAGGATTCATTGACAGCTGAGTGTTGCATGCAGAAGCCATGAATCACGCGAAAATAGTCTTCCCTGCTAATAATGCCAACCAGTTCGTTGTGATGGACCACCGGGATATGGTGGATACTGTAGTGGTCAAAAATATCCCTCACCTTGCTCATCACATCGTCTGGTTCTACGGTGATGACGTCTCTGGTCATTATTTCTTTGATTTGGATACCTGTAAACCACGACATAGTAGCGGATTAAATGTGAAAAAAAGGTCAGAAAACATCTATATCACGTATTTCCGGTATTGGGCTTCGGAAGCAGTACATCAGTAAATCATGGGTAGTAATCAGCCCGGTCAGGCGCATATCATCTTCGAGTATGGGGAGTGCATGAAACTGATTGGCCATAAAAATGTCGGCAGCGAGACCAATGGAGTCTTCTGGGGATAGGCTGAGTGGCTGGCCGGTCATGATATCCTTTGCGAGGATATTTCGCAGCTCGTTTTCGTGGGGGCTTAGCCGTCCGGCTGCGAGAAGCTCTATCTTGAGGATATCCTGTTTGCTGACCATTCCGATGAGCTTGTCGCCTTTTTCGACGACAGGAAGATGGTGGAATGAATGACGGCTGAAAATGGTGCTGATTTTATCGGTAGAGGTGTCTGGACTGATGGTTATCAGGTCGGTAGTCATTATTTCGCGGATAGGTCTATTTGGATCCATTTGGTGCGGATTTTTAGGTACACAATATTAGAACACCCATTGGCATCCTTTCCCAAAGCTACTTATGGGAATGGCGACCTCAAATGATAATCATCATCTGGCAGGCATGAATTTGTATTCTTTAGTCGGAAGGTCTTAGTAGCCTAAAACTTATTAGTATAAGGGAGGCGAGAGGGAGAGATGGTCGCGGGTGGAGATTTATTCCGAGCGAACAGGTAATACGTCCCGGTTTTAGACAGAATAATCCCAGTGGGCGCAGTTAATCCTCTGCGTGTAGGATGAGGAGCGGAATATGGGTGAGCAAGGCCATGTCGCGGGTCAGATTATGCCGGAAGGTATCTTCTAGAAAGGACCGATGAACGGTGCTCATCGCCATCAGGCTGGCTTTCTTTTCGTCGGTGTAATTCATCAGGGCATCCAGTACGTCGGGGTTGGTGATGTGGGATAGGAAAAGCGCAGTCGGGGCGGCCGAATGAGAGACTCCCAGATGTACCTCCTCCGTATCTTTTTGGGAGGCGCTACCGGTATCCACATGCACCAGATGTAGCGCTGCATTAAAATGGGTAGCGAGGCTGATAATGCGTTTGAGTGTCCTTTCTTCCTTTGATTGGTAGTTACTGGCATACACTATTTTCTCGAACCCGGAGAAAGTAGAGTGGCGAGGAACAAGCAGCACCGGGCAGAATGCTTTGCGTGCCACTTCGGAGGAGATACCCCCGAGGAAGCGTCCGAGCAATTTGTTTTCTCCGGTAGCTCCCATGACGATTAAATCGGTGTCTTTTCGTTTGGATATGGCGCGAAGCTCATCGATGACAAAGCCATTGACCATTTCTGGAGTGACTTGTGGAGAGGTAGAAGATTTTTGTTTGCCTTCCCATGTTTTTTTCTGGCTCCAGGATTCGAGGAGTTCCTGTTTGTAGTGAATCTCCTCTGGCACCCCGTCGAACAACACGGGACTACCAATATCCGGAGAGTGCTGGTTGATATGAACCAGGCGTACTTTTGCCCCCAGCCCGTTCGCTAGTTGGAGCGCATACTGGTAAGCATTTTGGGCTGTTTCAGAAAAATCGGTGGGTACTACAATCGTTCGGATATGCAAGGGCTCCGGACAACAGTTGAGATTGATGCTCAAGAGCATCCGCAAATCGTCCACACTGGGTACCACCTGTTGAAAAAGGACTTTTCCGTCTAAAATCAAAGCGGGAATGCCGGTGATTCCATACGCGAGTAAGCGATCGATTTCCCGGACTTCATCTATAGAAATATCTACCCCAAGCTGCTGGATGGCTTCCAGAAGGTGGTTTTTGAGCTCCCGGTCTTTTGCCGCTCCAATGCCCAATAACTCCAGCTTGTGCTCCATAGACGTCTAATAAAAAATCTTGTTTGGAAATTTTGCACAAAATCGAAGATTCGTTAGCGGTATTTAATGATTTTTGTCACCCTTAAAATTGACTTTTTAAAAAGTTGCTTCTAATTTCCCGTTTCAGAAAAACCCTTTGATGTGATGAAAAATGCTCAGACTTCCTATTCCGATGTGCGGCTGCGCTTTGATGCGGTGATAGAAACGGCTACCGATGGGATTGTTATCATCGATGAAGCAGGGAAGATGGAGCTGGTCAACCCGGCGGCGGCTGCATTGTTTGGATATGCCGTGGAAGACCTGATTGGCTGTAATATCAATATGCTCATGCCTTCGCCACATCGCGAGAAACACGATACGTATGTAAAAAATTACCTAACAACGGGGATAAGACATATCATAGGAATTGGCAGAGAGGTGGAAGGGCTGAAAAAAAACGGCGATTTATTTCCATTTCGACTAAGTATCAGTGAGGTCTTATTGCACGATCGCCGAATTTTTACAGGTATCATACACGACTTGACGGAGCAAAAAAATGCAGAGCGTGCGTTGCAGCGAGAAAAAGAACGGGCGCAGCGCTACTTAGATGTGGCCAACTCCTTGTTTATTGTTATCAACCGCGATGAGACGGTGGCTCTTATCAACAAAAAGGGCACCGAAATTCTGGGCTATTCAGAAATGGAGCTGGTAGGTCAAAACTGGTTTGATCTCTGTGTGCCGATGGAAGCCCGCCAGAAGCGGCGCCAGTCGTTTCAGTCCATCATGGCGGGTCGAGAATTGCGGTTTGATTACTTTGAAAATCCCGTTGAAACTAAGTACGGAGAAACCCGCCTTTTTGCCTTCCGCAATTCGCTGCTGCGCGATGCGCAGGGGGGGGTATTTGCCATCATTAGTTCGGCCGTGGATATCACCGAGCAGCGAGCGGCAGAAGAGCGTATCCGACAGCTCAACGCCGAGCTGGAAAACCGCGTAGAAGAACGCACCGAGGAGCTGGCAGAAGCGGTGAACCAGCTACTGAATACCAACCATAAGCTAGAGTTCGAAATCCAGGAACGCAAAACAATCGAGCAGGCATTGCGCAAGAGTGAAGGAGAGCTCCGCGATTTGTACGAGCGAGAGAAAGAGCTGAACAACCTGAAGTCCCGCTTCGTGGCTATGGCTTCGCATGAATTTCGGACCCCCCTGAGCGCTATCCTGTCCTCTGCTGATTTAATCGAAGCGTACACGGAAAAAGAACAACTCGAAAAGCGCCTGAAACATACCGGCCGGATAAAATCAGCCGTGAGTAATCTGACCAGTATTCTGAATGATTTCCTGTCTTTAAGTAAACTGGAGGAAGGCAAAGTTCAGTGTGAGCCGGTACGTTGTGTACTGCCTCCTTTTTTTCAGGAGATTCTGGACGAGCTCCAGGGATTGCTCAAGCCCGGCCAATGGATTGTACACACGCCTTTGCCCCCGGATACCACTGTATTTGTGGACAAGAAAATGCTTAAAAATATACTATATAACCTGCTTTCCAATGCCATAAAATATTCACCGGCTGGCAAACAGATTGATTTTAGTGTGCGTGTACAGGCCGGTAAACTACATTTATTAGTCAAAGATTATGGTATCGGGATTCCGGAAGAAGAGCAACAACACCTGTTTTCGCGGTTCTTCCGGGCGCACAATGTCGAAAATATTCAGGGAACAGGCCTTGGATTGAATATCGTCAAGCGGTATCTGGAATTAATGCAGGGAAACGTTACCTTTGAAAGCAAACTGGGAGAAGGAACCACTTTTTTAGTGGAGGTTCCGGTGGAAACAGCCTGAAAACTGGCTTTCCGGATGGGTTGAAATGGCGTGGACCGTACGAGCAGAAAAAGCATGCACGAAGTGCTTAACCACTGGCTAGTAATAGGTACATCGCATCCATGCTGCCGATATCCGCGAGAGCAGCAAAGGGGGATAAGCTAACCAAACGGCAGCCTCTCCGTCATTTGAATAAACGACCAAACTGCAGAGGGTATGAACAAGAAAAAAATATTGGTAATCGAGGACAACCTCGAAGTGCGGGAGAACCTGACAGAGATTCTGGAACTGTCGGACTACCTGGTGTTGGAAGCAGAAGACGGTACAGAGGGCGTGGAGATTGCATCTCGAGAAAAGCCGGATCTCATTATCTGTGACGTGATGATGCCTCGGCTCGATGGATTCGGCGTGCTAAACATCCTGAGTAAAAAAACCGACACGGCATCTATTCCATTTATTTTTTTGACTGCCAAGGCAGAGAAATCTGATTTCCGGCGGGGTATGAATCTAGGGGCGGATGATTATATCACCAAGCCATTTTATAAAGATGAGCTGCTGGCGGTGGTAGAAACCCGCCTGCGAAAGAGTGAGCAGGTGCGAAAGCATTTTGACCGTACGGATCAGGCACTGGGCGCTTTTATCAATGAAGCCAAAGGGTATGAAGAGCTGAAAAAGCTATCAGATCAACGGAAAGTCAAGCAGTATAAAAAGCGGGAGACCATTTATGAAGAAGGCGATTATCCCCGTTACCTGTACTTTATCAAACAAGGTACCATCAAAATTTTCAAGACCAATGAGAGCGGTAAAGAGTATATTATCGATGTGTTGAAAGAAGGGGATTTTCTTGGTTATGTAGATCTCATCAAGGATACCCCATATACCGAATCCGCAGCGGCGCTGGACGATGCCGAGCTCAGCCTGATTCCCAAGGATGATTTTTCGGCTCTGCTGTATGGCAACCGAGATGTGTCTTCACAGCTCATTCGCATGCTGGCCAATGATATTGCGGATAAGGAAGAACAACTCCTCCAGCTGGCCTACAACTCGGTGCGCAAACGCGTCGCAGATGCGGTGCTTTTCCTCAGTGAGAAGGAGGGAAAAAATGAAATCAATATCCTGCGCGACGACCTGGCTCGTATTGTTGGCACAGCGAAGGAAAGTGTTATCCGCATGCTGACAGAGTTTAAGAACGATGGGTACATCGATATTGTGGAAGGCTCTATCACTATTAAAGACCGCCAAAAGCTAGTCAACCTGCCCGCCTGATTAGGTACTCATTATTTCTGTTCACTGCCCGGAGCCTCCTGTTCAACACGCTGCGGCTATAAAACGGCAAAGTATGTTTTTCTTCTTCAAAGCGATGCACGTGGTAGGTTTTGTAGCCTGGTTTGCGGGGTTATTCTACCTGGTGCGCATGTTTGTCTACCATGTGGAGGCAAGTACCCGCCCGCAACCAGAGCGGGATATTCTCGTAGGGCAGTTCGAGCTGATGGAGCAGCGCGTGTACTCGATTATTTGTAATCCAGCGATGGGTATTACCTGGCTATTTGGAGGAGGTATGCTCTATCTATATGGCTGGAACTGGCTGTTGGCTAATGGTTCCTGGATGTATCCCAAGCTGGCACTGTTGATTGGTCTGAGTGCGTACCACCTTTGGTCTGGTCGGCTGATTCGAAACATGCAGGCAGGACAATTATCGTACTCTTCCTTTCAGTTTCGTTTACTCAACGAAGTGCCGACGCTGCTTCTTGTTAGTATTGCGCTGTTGGCGGTATATCGCAGTACGCTGGATTTTTTAAAAGCTTTTGTAGGAATACTGTTATTTGGTATCCTGCTTTACCTGGGTGCCCGATTTTATCGACAACATCGACAAAAAAATAAAAACTAAAAAAATGCGCATCAGGTATTGCGCAATAAGTGAGATAGGTTTATTTTTGTCGCACCTTTTGAAAAAGGACGTATTCATACGGGATAGACCCATAGTGTAACGGTAGCACACCAGATTTTGGTTCTGTTTGTCAAGGTTCGAATCCTTGTGGGTCTACAAAAAAACAAAAATGCAGATGCTTGATTTTTAGGCATCTGCATTTTTGTTTTAGTTGTTTGTTGTATGGCGGCAGTTATTTTTAGCTATTCTATGGGGTAGCGGTAGCGGTTAGTGATGCTTTTCGGGCAGTACTAGCTGCGATATTACCGGGTATTTTTCAGGATTAACGAGTTGGATTATGACGGGCTGGCCGATGGGTCATTCAGACAAGTTTATATTAGTGGTTAGTTGAATGACTGGTGTGGTCGATAATGGATATCCAAGGGTGTTGGTTTTCATGGAGTAGTGGTTTAATAGTGTGGAGGTCTCGAATAGCTTTATTAAGTGACAAAGTATCAAAATAGGCATTACTTGCATGGAGGCGGATCAATAAATACAAAATAACCCGAGTAAGGACGATTGTCTTTACCCGGGTTATTTTGTATTGGGGCGCTTTTAGCCCAGCGGTAGGGTTATGCTGTCACCGCAGCCCCCTGGTGTGCTTCTACCCAGGCATCATACCCACCGGTCAGCTCGATGATATTGTCAAAACCAGCTGCGCGAATCGCGCTGGATACCACTGCGTTGCGGATGCCTGCTTTGCATAGTGTGACAATCGGCTGATCCTTGGGTAGTTTGTCGAGATGCCACATGACCCGGCCGCCATGGAGCTGATGAGAGCCTCTGATATGGCTTTCATCGTACTCGGCCAACGTCCGGATGTCCAATATGTATGGATTTTTTACCTCGTCAATACTCTGTACCGTAACGGTATTTACTGGTTTTTTTCGGAAATGAGTTACTTCGGTAGTGAAGCCGCCTACGTTGTCGATACCTACACGGATGAGCATACGGCGCATTTGATCTGCTTCGGCAGCATCTTTAGCCAGTACCACAATCTCGCGCGTTTCTACATCTGGATTGATTACCCAGGAAGAGTAGGTGAGGAATTTGTTATTCCAGGTGATGTTATAAGCATCGGCTACCCCGTCGTGGCGGTAGGTTTCTACGTCGCGGGTATCGAGGAAGAGGATATCTTTGGTGAGGCGGTCGGCCAATTCCTGGGAAGCGTAGTGCTTCAACGGCTTGAGTGGTCCGAGAATAGGTGCGCCAGCTTTATTCATGCGCTTCATGCGGCCAAAGTACAAAGGTGCGTCGGGTTGCTCGGAAAGCAGGTAGTTTTCAAATTTCTGATACGCGCCAGACTCTATCTCCCGTGCCCACCAAGAGAAGTTGCGCTCATACCCAACAGTGGTGCTGGCAATCGCACCAAGCGACTTACCACAGGCGCTACCCGATCCATGGCCTGGCCACACCTGGATATAGTCGGGAAGGTTGAGGAACTTATCTTTAAGCGAATCAAACATGAGCTTAGCACCTGCAAACCGCGTATCGTGGCCACCGGCAGCTTCATCGAGCAGGTCGGGGCGACCGATATCACCTACAAATACGAAGTCGCCGGTGAGGTAATAGCCGGGGGCATTCGTGAAGCCTCCGTCGGTCACCAGATAAGACATGTGTTCGAGCGTATGTCCCGGTGTGTGGATGGCTTTAATCGTGATATTTCCAATCTTTATCTCGGAGCCATCGTATATTTTAACCCCTTCGAAGCCATATTTCCAGTCTGCATCCCCTTCGTCTGACAAGTATATAGTCGCTCCGGTAGCGTGTGCGATTTCCCGGATTCCCGACAAATAGTCTGCGTGCATGTGTGTTTCAAGGGCAGCTACAATCTTCAGATTGTTGGCTGCGGCATCATCCAGGAACATCTGTATGTCGCGGTGCGCATCAATAACCGCCGCTTCTCCGGTGGCCTGGCATCCTACGATAAAGGCACCCTGGGCAATATCTTTATCATAAAAATGTTTGAAATACATAATAAAAAATTTTAGTGCTACAATTCGGTTTTATTAATATTTTGCAAATATCATAAACGCCTTTTATAATTTCAGTGATTAAGGTCGCATTGTATGAAAAAAATTTCATGTGTTTAGTGAATGCGCTACGTTGGGGTGTATAGTGTCTTCTTTAAGCAGGCGGGTAATCCCTAGTACTGTTGTATTTCCTTTTCAGATAGCCCTAGGTTTAGGGCAATTTCTTGTTTAGTCATTCCAAGACTAAGTAATAAGCGGATTGCCTTCTCCTGCTTACGTGCCGCTTCCTCTTGTGTGTGAAGCATCTCTTCCTGGATCCGCGCTGCTTCCTCCTTGGTTCGTGCTGCTTCCTCTTTGGTTCGTGCTGCTTCCTCTTTGGTTCGTGCTGCTTCCTCTTTGGTTCGTGCTGCTTCCTC